>Ga0102593_1000258_pt1 | contig 116730 bp, 99 predicted proteins | sample AraplaCol_mMS_r2_2_FD_76862 | JGI IMG/M metagenome (GOLD analysis project Ga0102593, IMG submission 76862) | Arabidopsis root microbial communities from North Carolina, USA - plate scrape MF_Col_mMS_r2 (SPADES assembly) (version 2) | ecosystem: Host-associated > Plants > Roots > Endosphere...
CTTGCCAACATGCAGATGTCGGCCCCTTCTTTCGCCCCAATGCAAAAAGCCCAACCTTTACGGCTGGGCTTTTCTAAATTCTGGCTCCCCGACCTGGACTCGAACCAGGGACCTGCGGATTAACAGTTCGGTGCTCCATCCGCAATTAATTGTCGCCGGGTGAGTTTCGGTGAGTTTCTTCGATACTACATTCCAGTATATTTCCCCGTGGAAAAATTCTGAGGCACGCTCCAGTGCCAAGGTAGCAAAAGGAAGAAAATGCACAACAAGCTCTTCGCAGCAGTATTCACTACGACGATGCTGATCTCTCAATTCGCGATAGCGGCGCCATCGATCATCGTTAATGCGACGCCCGCCAATCCAACAGCGCCAGCAACAATCATGCTATCCGTCAGCCAAAGTGCTGATCCAAGCCCTGTGACCATTACGCAGGTTGAGTATTTCTACGGCAGCGCTTCGCTCGGCATTGCAATAGATGCACCATTTAGCCTGACCGTCCCTGATCTTCCTGCGGCAACCTATCCCATCGTGGCGAAGGCGACCACGACTGATCCCAATAACCCGATACTACAATCGACACCGGTTCAAGTCGTCGTAGCTCTGCCTGCAGGAAGTGCAAAGGCTTACTTTATCCACACCGATCAGCTCAACACGCCGAGAACAATTACCGACAGCGGCGGGAACGAAGTTTGGCGATGGGATAGCGATCCGTTCGGCAAAGATTCACCTAATGAGCAACCAGCCGGCCAAGCCAAGTTTGTCTGCAACCAAAGATTTCCCGGGCAGCAGTATGACCGCGAAACCAACTTACACTACAACTATTTTAGGGATTTTGATCCAACGCTAGGACGCTACATTGAGAGTGATCCCATAGGTTTGATGGGAGGCATTAATACTTATGGTTACGTCGGTAGTAGTCCGTTGGTTCGAGTTGACCCTAATGGGCTTCAGGCTCTCCCCATGCCTCCACCTCCCCCTCCGCCCGGCGTCAACTCGCCAGGAAGAATCCCGTTAGGGGGTGAACCTGGAATGCCAGCAAGTAGTGCCTCGTCTAGCTGGGCTTGGATAACAAAACCCAGCCCTTACCTTCCTACGTGGTCACTGCCTGACTGGGCATCTGGGCTGCTAGGGAGGACTGGCCCAAGCGACGGATCAAGGGATAATGGCGGCGCAAGGCGAGAGTGTTTGGCGAAATGCGAACGGAATTTTGCCGCGCGTGTCCCTTATTGCAACGCAATGTTCGGGCCTACCGGAGTTGCTCCAAACCCAGAAAAGTATGAACAATGTAAAAAGGAAGCAATTGATGAGGCTCTCGCCTGCAATGAAAAATGCTTCAAGGACCACCCTTGCAATTGACGCTATATTGGAGATGCTATGACTGAAAGTCGCAATGGAAAGGTCAGCCTACAACTGGATTTTGACTTTGAGGGTGAGAGCGTTGTTATATCCCACGTCGAAGGCGAAAATCCGGTCGAAAGTCGGAAGAATCCGCTGCTAACTCTTGGCTTTGCTGAACTAAAGGGTGATTCAGTGGATCCGAAGTTGTTCGAGAAGATCATCTTTGGGACTTGCATCCACTTGCTTCATCCTGAAAATCACCAAGGAATGTCCGCTTCTGAGTGGAAGGATTTTATAGAAAGGCTCCGCGAAGAGGCGGAACTTGGGGATGCCGAAGCAGCCCTCCGATATGCCACTGCGTTAGCGCAATACGCTTTGATTTCGAAAGACGAACATTTGCTCGATGAGGCCGAAATTTTTTATGCGACTGCCGCAAAAAAGAACTCGCCTCGCGCCAAAGCGTATCTGTCAGGTCCTTGGCAATTCACTAAAGATTTTTATCGCGAAAAAATTAGATCAGCGGGTATTTAAGGACTCGCCTCGGCACGGATTCGACCTTTGAGTTCGATACCAATAAGCTGACGCCCCGCGATCATTGCTCGGTCGCAGGAGTGAACACATTAAACCTCGGGTAATGCGTCCTTAGCCCGGCCAAGGCTTCAGCCTACAACTGCATTGCTGCAGTCCTGCTGCCGCAACGTTACCCTGGCCATACCCTCCCCCCATCCAGCCTCCGCAACTTCGCTACTTGGGCCCACTATGCGCAAATAAACGGGCCCTGAAAAGCAAAAAGCCCAACCGGTTATGAACTGACCCCGTTTAGTTGGACGGTATAGTTTGCTAGGCTGCCAAGGGCTGGATCCTGTACTGCACAGGACTCAGCCCTTTTAGTTTCTGTTTGATGCGGTCGTGATTATAGTAGTGGATGTAGTTTTTTAGTCCGGCCTTCAATTGCTCAATGCTGCTGAATTTTTCGAGATAGAAGAACTCGGACTTCAACGTAGCAAAGAAGCTCTCCATGGCGGCGTTATCAAGACAATTCCCCTTGCGCGACATGCTTTGCTTAACGCCTTTGCTGCGTAGCGCGCGGTGATAGGCGGGCATTCGGTATTGCCATCCTTGGTCAGAGTGCAGCATTGGTTTGTCGCTGGCCTTGAGTTTGCGTAAAGCCTTTTTAAGCATGTCTCCCACGAGCTTGTAGACCGGCCGCTCTGACGTTTCGTAGGCGATGATCTCGCCGTTATACAGGTCCATGATCGGCGACAAGTACAGCTTTCCTCCAGCGACGTTAAATTCCGTCACATCCGTCACCAACTTCTGTTTTGGCGCAGATGCCTCGAATTTCCGCTGCAGGACGTTGGCTGCTGCTTGCCCCACCTCGCCTTTATACGAATGATATTTCTTGGGGCGTACCAGTGACTTGAGGCCCAGCAGCGCCATCTGGCGCTGCACAGTCTTGTGATTCACCGGCTTACCCATCATTCGAATGGCGAGCGTGATCCGTCGGTAGCCATAGCGCCCTTTGTGACGGGCGAATAGTGCCTGAATTTGCCGTTTTAGCGCCCGATGCTTATCCTCGCCCTGGGCGATCTGCAATTGATAATAGAACGTGCTCCGCGCCAGCCCCGCAAGTTTAAGCAGGCCTGCGAGGGGAAACTCCTGCCTTAGTTCACGGACTACTTGCGCTTTTTGGGCGCGACTGCCGGTTGTTGCTGAACTAAGGCTTTCAACTTTTTTAGGTACGCATTCTCCATGCGCAAATGATTCACCTCCGCCAGCAATTCTTCGCGAGTACGAGTGTCATCATCAGCTGGAGCTTTGGGCTTCGGCGGGGGGAGTTCTGGCATTTTCTTGGGGCGCCCGAGTTGACGCGGCGCGAGGGCATCTAATCCACCGCTATGATAGCAGCGCTCCCACTTCGGGAGCACGCCAGGGCTACGAATGTTGAAATGGGCCGCAGCTTGGATATAGGAGAGCTGATTCGCCCACATGTACTGCAGCATCTCCAGCTTTTGCGATGGGCTGAAGTTGGAGTACTTCTTGACCACGCCTGCTTCGCCATGAACCTGATAAAGATGCACCCATCGCTTAACTTGACTGTAATCGACGTCGTAGAGCCGACCGAGCGAGGCAAAGCCGATATCGCCGACCAGATATCTACCGATTACGTCGAGCTTGAATTGAGTTGTGTATTTCGCCAATGAAAAACCCCGAAAGTTGGTGTCCAACTTTCGGGGTTCAGTTCAATTCGGCCGGGCTTTTTGCTTTCAGAATCAGGGCAGCGGGCATGGCCGGCCAGTGCGCTGGAAGGTGGCCGCCATCAGGAATCCATAACAGTCTGCGTTTTCGACCGCTTCGGTGGTCCGATACGGGGTATTCGTTTCGCGCGAATTCCCCATGGCCTTGTTTAGCGCCCAGAAGCAGTCTTTGTCGTACTTGTGATCCTTGGTGCGCGCCGCCAGGTGCGAAAACTCGTGTACCAGGGTCAGGTAGCGGTTATTCAGCCCGTGCTCTTCGGCGATCTTGTAGCGTTCGTCGAAGTAGATGAACATGCTGCCGGCGACCATGGGATCGACATCGGTGTACACGTAGGCGTAGTTATCGACGCTACTGGAGCGCGGCTTGCCCCAGGTCATATTGAGCGAGGCCGGGCGCTTGATCACGGTAAGCATGCGCGTGATGACCGCGCGCACCTGGTTGCGGGTGGCTTCGTCGGTGTTGCCGAACAGGACGGCCAGGCGCTGTGTCATGGTGGCGTCAGGGGCGTTCAGCAAGCGCTCCATCTCGAGCAGGTCGCCGCCCAGGCGCTTGAAGGCAGCACCGGTGGCGTCGACTACTTCCTTGGCCAAGGTATTTTCGGACACCATCTTGTTGATGTCTTGCAGGATTGTCAGATTCATCGTTTGTCTCCAAAGTTTGGTCAAACCCGGCAGCAACGGAGCTGGCTCGGGAATTTCCATGCTAAGGATGTGGATCCATTACAACCTGACGCTTCTTGGCAGCCGATATAATGTTGCACAATTGGAAATTGAAAGTGATTATGGGTAAACCCGTTGCCAGTGTTGTCCTCTCCCTCCTGCTGGTTTTCGCGAGCCTGAGCGCCCGGGCTGAATCTGCGCCAATACGCAACGTTGCCGTGCTCTCATTGGCCGGCAACAGCCTCGCTTTGCATGTGCAGCGCCACCAGGTTGGAAGCCGGACCGAAAATTCGCCAGTTGAAGTGCGACCGGTCGAAGATCCGGTCTTCGACCAGGCCGCGATCATCGCGGCTCGCGCGTCGCTTTTGAAACTGCTGCCCAATGCGAAGCTGAACCTGATGACCACGCAGGATAAGGGCCTTTACAACGCCCAGAACGAAATGTTCGAGCATCCCGAGCGGCATGGCGAGGATCGCGAGTATTTGAAAAGCCTGCTGAAAGAGCAGGGCGTGAGCCATGCCATCTTGATCAGCAAATTCCGCAGCGTGGCCACGATCAAGCTGATCGACGCGACTGTCGGCAGTGGCGCCCTTGAGGGACTCGGCTTCTATGTCGATGACATGATCTATACCTTCAACAGGAGCGACAGCACCACGTCGCGGGGCATGGTCGCGCCGTTTGCTTACGTGCGCGTACGGCTGCTGGAGGCCGATTCATTAAAGGTGGTGGGGGAAGGGACGGCGAAACAGTCTTTCGTCATCGCCCGTCCCTCTGCCGACTCTACCGGTATGGAGACTTTCAACAACATGACCGGTTCGGACAAGATCAAGAATGTCCGCACGGCGCTTGAGCGTGCAATGGACGCTGTCATGCCGGGCGTGCTGGCCCAGTGATCAGCAGTGCTGGTCGAGCCAGTCGCCGACCAGCGGCCACAGTACTTTTTCCTGGTGTGAGCGGAAAAAACCGAAGTGGCCGATGCGCTCCTGATTGAAGGTATCGGGGCTGAGCACGCGGTAGTCGACCTTGGCACTGGTATAGGCTTCATGCAGCATGCGCGAGCCGGATTCGCGCAGCAGTTCGTCATCGCTGAAAGTGAGGCCAAGCACAGGGAAGCTGGCGCTTGCATAGGCTTCGCGCGCTCCGGGTTCGCCGGTGAGCAGGTAATCCGGGGTGAGGCACCAGCGGCGCCACTGCATCATCGCGCCGCGCGGGATGTCGCCAAGGATGCCCAGGCGCTTGCCGGGGAAATAGCCCAGCACCCTGCATAACAATGGCGTCAGCACGTACTACAGTAGTGGCGCGGTACGCTGGACGCGGGGGTGGTTATGGCGCGTGGCGCCGCTGCCGACGGCGATGTTGACCAGGCCTGCCACTTTGCCGATCGATGGCAGCAGCGGGGCGGTCTGGCCTCCCAGGCTGTGGCCGAGCAGGAACAGCGGAAGCGTGGCGTCGTGCTTTGTGGCGTGCTGCACGATGGATTCGAGGTCCATCGCGATCCAGGTGGTGATGTCGGCCTTGCAGCGGCGCAGCGGTCCTTGGCGCGATTCGCCCATGCCGCGGTAATCGAAAGTCCACACGCGGTAGCCCAGCCTCGCGAGAAAAGCGGCGAAGGTGGCGTAGAAGCCTTGGGGAATTGCCATGCCGGGCGCAATCACTACCTGCGCGCGCGGCAGGCATGACGGTTCGTGGCGGTAGGCGGTCAGTTGCTGGCCGTCCTGCGTTTGCAGTGTGAAGCGGGTGCCGCTCATGTTTTTCGTCCTCCGAAGGAGACGCCGGTGTGGGCAGGGTTGGTGGCGAGCGTGCGCCAGGCGGCGCTGCTCAATTCATCGACGGCAGTGAGTGGGCTGAATCCGAGGCGTCCACCCAGCCAGTTGCGCGCCAGCTCCTGCGAGGGGCCGAGCAGCAAGGGGCCATACAGCTCGATCGGCAGCCGGCGCAGCACGCCCTGCTTGAACCAGGGCTTCAACTTTTCGAACACTTCCTTGAAATGGCTTGCCGTGCGCTGGCGGATCGCGTCGTCATGCTCGGCGCTGACGGCCTGGCGGCGCGCAAACAGGAAGCGCGCCATGTCGGGCTGTTCCACGATCCAGTTCAGGTGGGTACTGACAATGGCGTGGATGGCAAATTCGGCGTTGCCGGCTTCCGCCACGTTGGCCTTGATCTGCTGCCAATAGCTGTCCAGCCCCTGCGCGAACAAGGCGGCAGCGATGCCTTCCTTGTTGCCGAAGTGGTGATAGATGCTTCCCACCGATGCCTGGCTGCGCTGGCGGATGTCTTCTATCGACGTGGCCTCGATCCCCTTTTCGGAAAACACGGCGAGGGCGGCGGAGAGGATGGCGGATTTTCGGTCAACTTGGGTCATGGCTAGAATATTGTTCTAGAATCCTATTCTAGTCAAGTTTCCATGTTTCGGGTTAAGCTCGACACCATGAAAAAGACTAGAGCCGGGATTTTTATTGTCCTGCTACTCCTGGCCATGCTTGACCTGCAGTCGGCGGCTGCAAATCCCCTGAAGGCTCCGCAGCAGGTTGTTTATCCGCGCCCCGAGTCGGCGCATGACAGCCGCTACTTGTATGATTGGGAGGTGTTGCGCACGGCTCTCGAGAAGACGCGCGCCAGGTTCGGGCCGTTTGAGTTGCGGGAGGCCAGCCAGTACATGTCGCCTGCACGGGTGACGGCAGAAGCCGCAGGAGCGGGCTCCATCAATGTGTTTGTGCGCGCCACATCGGCGCAACTGGAGCAGCAATTCCGTCCGGTGCGGATTCCGGTTGACCGTGGCCTGATCGGTTATCGCCTGCTATTGGTGCGCCATGAGGATTTGCCCAGGTTCGCAGAGGTCAGGTCCCTCGACCAGTTGCGCCGTTTTAGCATTGGCCAGGGCAAGGGCTGGGTTGACGTCGGCATCCTGCAGGCCGGCGGCTTCAAAGTGGTGGAAGGGAATAATTACGACGGCTTGTTCTCCATGCTCGAAGTGAAACGCTTCGACGCGCTGTCGCGCTCTGTCGACGAAGCCTTGAGCGAGTACGATGAATGGCACAAGCGTTTCGGCTTCGAGGTCGAACCGGACGTCGCACTCTATTACCCGCTGGCGCGCTACTTCTTTACGCGCCGCGATGCGGCAGGCGACGCGTTGGCAGTCCGGCTGGAGGCAGGGCTTGAGGCGATGGTGCAGGACGGTTCGCTGCAAGCGCTGTTCATGACTTACAAGGGACCGCTGATCAAACGTTCCGGCCTGGCGCGGCGCCGGCTGTTCCGCATTCCCAACCCTGACTTGCCGCCCCAAACGCCGCTGGCACGCAGTGAACTGTGGTATCGGCCGCAGGAGTTGGCAGGGAAGCGGTAGGCACTGCGCTACAGCCGCGTTACACTGGCTGCCAAGGAGGAGGCGCCATGAAAGCTTGGATACTGGCCGTTCTAGCGGCTATTACTCTGGCAGGTTGCAGCACCCCGCAAAATCACCAGCAACAGCCCTTTATCTGCCGGACGGTGGAATCCGGCCTCGGCCAGCCAATGGTCGATAACCAGCAAGGCATCGGGCATCCGGTGCGTGACGAAGCCGGCAAGATGGTCGGCTATAGCAGTCAATGCGCCATCAAGCCACGCATCCAGCACTTTTATTACACCGGAACGGGTTTCAAGCCGTTCGATATTGGACATGGTTACGCGGCGCTACCGCCCGACATGAAAACGGTCGTCGTGAACGGGGCGGCGATTCCGTTTGTGGTGCGAGTGGAGGCCGGCACCATCAATCGCTTCGTGTATACGATTGCGATGCTCGAGCGCGCCCCCTGGAACCATAAGCTGATTTACTGGATGCGCGGCGGTGTCGGCATTGGCCACCAGCAGGGTCTTGCAATGTGGTTCAACGATGCGCTGAACGGCTCGGAAAAACAGTTGATGCCCAAGTTGCTGGCGGAGGGTTATGCGATCGCCAGTTCATCCGGCAACGAGAGCGGGGTTCACTACAATATGCGGCTGGCCGAGGAGACGGCGGCGCAGACCAAGGCCTATTTCGCTTCGACTTACGGCAAGCCGGTTTATACAATCGGCATCGGCGGTTCGGGCGGGGCCGTGCAGCAGTATATGTTTGCGCAAAATCGTCCCGGACTTTTCGATGCGGGGATTCCGGTGCAGTCGTATCCCGACATGGTGACGCAGGCGATCCCGATCTCGGATTGTCCATTGCTCGGGCAATATTTCCGCGACGAGGTGGCGCGCGACCCGAATTCGCCGTGGGCGACGTGGAGCCGCCAGTCGCTGGTGCAGGGCATGAATGCCAGCGATACCGCGAAAAATCCCTTTACGGGCAAGCCCGGCACGACGGAGTGCATCAACGGCTGGCGCTTTGCGATGCCGACGGTGCTGAATCCGCTTTTCCGCGACAGTAAATTCGACAAGGCCATCGCTTTCTACGGCTATGCGCCGGAGGCATTCGCCAAGGTGAAGTGGACGCACTGGAACGACCTGGAGGAATTCTATGGTACGGATGCCGAAGGCTTTGCGCCGATCCCGCTCGACAACGTGGGCGTGCAGTATGGCCTTGCCGCGCTGGTGGCGGGCAGGATCGATGCCGACGAATTCCTGCGGCTGAACGCCTGTGCCGGAAGCTGGAAGGAGCAGCGCGATTTCGTGCCTTACAAGCCGGACGGCGATCCCTTCGATTCTGTGAATATGCAGCGCAGCGCGACTTGCCGCGATCCGGCCGGCACACCGGCCCCGCGGCGCGAGGGAAGCCAGGGGGCGATTCGGGCGGCTTTTGACTCTGGCCACGTATTTACCGGCAAGCGCCTTGGCATCCCGATGATCGACCTGCGCCCGTACCGCGAAGCGGAGCTGGACATGCACAACGCACGGCAGGCCTTTTCGGTTCGCGCAAGGCTGCTGGCGGCCAGTCCGGCTGAAGCAAAGCGGCAGGTTGTCTGGTTTGCAAGGCCGGATACGGACTTGCCGGGGCAGGTGATGATGGCGGTGTCGGTGCTGGACAAATATCTCACCAGCGGCAGCGCGCCCGCAGAATTCGCAGACCGCTGCGTGGACAGCGCCGGCAACCTGATAGGCTCCGGACCGGATGCCTGGAGCGGCATCCTCGATGGAGGCAAGCCTGGCGCCTGTACCCAGGCCTTCCCGATCTACAGCAGCCCGCGCATGGTGGCGGGCGAGTCGATCCGCGGCGATACCTTCAAATGCAAACTGAAACCCCTGGAGAAGGCCTTTGCCGACGGGACTTACGGGCATGCGGTGAGCTTCAGCGATGTGCAAAAAGCCTGGTTGTCGCGAATCTTCCCCCAGGGCGTATGCGATTACAATAATGGCTTATGAAGATCCCGCCATTGAAATACCTTGTTCCCGGCACCCTGGCCGGGCTGCTGCTTGCTTACACCGGCATCGGCTTCCTCGCCGTGCCGGCGATCGTTAAGTCGCAAGCGGCCAAACAGGCCTCGGAAAACCTGCATCGCCAGCTCAGCATTGAGGAAGTCTCTTTCAACCCATTCACGCTTGCCGCCTCGGTGCGCGGGCTGAAGATGATGGAGCAGGACGGCAGCACCGTCTTTGCCAGCTTTGACCGCTTGGGCGCCGACCTGTCGTGGCAGTCCGTCACGCGCATGGCGCCGGTGGTGCAGGAAGTGCGCCTGACCAAACCCTATGTGCACCTGGCCCGCAACGCCGATAACCGCTACAACATCGACGACATCCTGAAACTGATCGCGAGCCAGCCGCCGTCGCCGGAGCCGGCGCGCTTCTCGGTCAACAACATCCAGCTGGAAGACGGCAGCCTGTCCTTCGAGGACAAGCCGGCCGGCGTGACGCATAAGGTGCAAGACCTGAAACTGGGCTTGCCGTTTGTGTCCTCGCTGCCGGCGGATGTGACGATTTTCGTCGAGCCGCTGTTCAGCGCCAATATCAATGGCGCGCCGCTGCTCCTGAAAGGCAAAGCGCGCCCGTTCGCGGAGCCGAAGGACTATGCGCTGGACCTGAAGCTCGACAAGGTCGACCTGACCACCTATCTTGGCTACCTGCCGTTCAAGCCGGGCTTCAAGCTGCCGTCGGCGCACCTGGAAGCTCAACTGAACCTGACCGTGGTGCAGCCGAAGGAGAAGCCGGCATCGCTGGTACTGGGCGGAGAGGCCACGCTGTCGGGCGCGCAGTTGCAGCAGCTTGATGGCACGCAAGTGGCCAAGCTCGATGCCTTGAAGGTCAAGCTGGGCAAACTGGATTTGCTGGCGCAGCGCTTCGAGATCGCGCACGTCGGAATCGATGGCCTGGAGCTGGACGTCAAACGCAGCAAGGATGGTGTGCTGAACCTGGACCAATTGGTGCCGGCCGCAGCACCGCAAGCTGCCGCGCCTGCGCCTGCGGCCAAACCGGCAGCCACCGGTCCGGTCGTGCTGCTGAAGGAACTGGCCGTCAACGGAGCTGCGCTGCGCTATGCCGATGACACCCCAAAAGGCAACTTGCGTGCCGACCTGGCCAAATTCGGGCTGGTGGTGCAGGACATCGCTTTCGATGGCGGCAAGCATACCCTCGATATCGCGTCAGTCACGTCGAACAGTGCGGAAATCGACGTCCACCAGGGCAAGCTGGCAGATACGCCGGCCAGTGCCAAGCCGGACGCGAAACCGGCCGGTGAAGAACCGATGCAAATCAAGGTCGGCAAGCTGGATGTCAGCGGCTGGAACGCTAAACTGCGGGAAGACTTGCGCGAGGAGCCAACCGTCTTCAAGCTGTCGCCGCTGGCGCTGACTGTCGAAAACTACTCCAACGCGCCCGGCGCTTCTGCCGAGGTGGCGCTGAAAACCGCCGTCAATAAAGGCGAACTGGAACTCAAGGGGCAACTGGCGCCATCGCCGCTGAAGGCCGACCTGGCCCTGGACCTGAAGAATTTCGACCTGTTGCCTTTGCAGCCTTACGTCACCGATTACGTGAACCTGCGCCTGGTGCAGGCAGCCGTTTCCAGCAAGGCGCGCCTGCAGCTCGAAACGGGCAAGGACGGTGCTGTCGGCGGTGGCTTCAAGGGCGACGTCAGCGTGACCCGGCTGTCCACCGTCGACAAATCCAGTTCGAATGATTTCCTGAGCTGGAAGTCGCTGGCCTTTGGCGGCATGGACGTGAACTTCAAGCCGTTCAGCCTGAACGTGGAGCGCGTGGCGCTGGACGATTTCTTCGCGCGCGTCATTATTGACCCCAACGGCCGCCTGAACGTCCAGGACGTGATGCGCAAGGAAGGCGAAGAAGGCAAGAGCCTGACCGAGGCCGGCACGCGTGCCCAGGCTGTCAAGGATGCCAAAGCGAAGTCGAAAGAGGTGGCACAGGCCGCACCGCCTGCCGCCACAGCGCCTGCGCCGAAGGCGGCTCCGGCGAAACCTGCCGAACCGCTGCCGCCGATCCGCATCGGCAAGCTGCTGCTGTCAGGCGGGCGAGTGCGTTTTACCGACAACTTCATCAAGCCAAACTACACGGCCAACCTGAAGGAGTTGGGCGGTACGGTGAGCGGCTTGTCGTCGGATCCTGCGCATAACGCAAACGTTGACCTGCGCGGCAACGTCAGCGGAGCGCCGCTGCTGATCGCCGGCCGCGTACATCCGCTGAAGCAGGAGCTTTCCCTTGACCTGCGCGCTGAAGTGCGCGGCATGGAGCTGTCGCAGCTGTCGGCCTACGCGGATAAATATGTCGGCTATGGCATCGAGAAAGGCAAGATGACGTTCGAGGTGTCCTATGCGCTGGAAAACCGCCAGCTGAAGGCCGAGAACCGCCTGGTGCTCGACCAGCTGACCTTCGGCAAGGAGAGCACGAACCCCGACGCTACCAGGTTGCCGGTGAACCTGGCCGTAGCCCTGCTGAGCGACCGTAATGGCGTGATCGACATTAATGTGCCGATTGGCGGTTCGCTCGACGACCCGCAATTTTCGCTGGGCGGCATTATCCTCAAGGTGATCGGCAACGCCATCATGAAGACGGTGACTTCGCCATTCGCCCTGATTGGCTCCCTGTTTGGCGGTGGCGAAGAGCTGTCGATGCTGGAGTTCGACCAGGGCCGCGCGGCACTGTTGCCGGCATCGGAAGGCAAGCTGAAATCGCTGGCCAAGGCGCTGACCGAACGCCCTGGCCTGAAGCTCGATATCACCGGCCGCTTCGATGACGCGGCGGAAGAGGGGGCCCTCAAACGCGTGGCGCTGGAACGCAAGCTGCGCCAGATGAAAACGCGCGACCTGCAGGCAGGCGGCACCGCGCTTCCCGAGGGGGGCGTCGTGGTGGCCAAAGAGGAATACGCGGCCTTGCTGGAACGTGCGTACAAGGACGAGAAGTTCGTCAAGCCGCGCAATGCCCTGGGATTTGCGAAGTCCCTTCCCGTGGAAGAAATGGAAAAGCTGATGCTGGCTAATATCAAGCTTGAACAGGACGACTTCATCACACTAGGCAATCGTCGCGCGCAGGTGGCGAAGGACTGGCTGGTGGGGCAGGGCCAGGTGGCGCCGGAGCGCATCTTCCTGGTCGCACCCAAGCCTGGCGCGGCAGGCCGCGTCGATTTCGCTTTGCATTAGGAGCCATACATGCCAATGCTGGAACTGGGTAACGCGCAACTGCACTATGAGCTGATTGAAGGCGATTCGCGCAAGCCGTTACTGGTGTTCCTGCATGAGGGCCTGGGCAGTATCGGCATGTGGAAGGAATTCCCGGATCGGCTGTGCGCCGCTACCGGTTGCGCGGGGTTGGTGTACGAGCGCCAGGGCTATGGCCTGTCTTCGGCCCAGCCTGTGCCACGCAGCATTCATTACCTGCATCAGTCGGCGATGGTCGAACTGCCGGCAGTGATGGAGTGCCTGGCGCCGGGACGCGAGCACATTGTGGTGGGGCATTCGGATGGCGGCAGCATTGCGCTGATCTACGCGGCGGGGCGCCCACAGGGCCTGCGTGGCGTCATCAGCGCTGCGGCACACGTACTCGTGGAAGAGATCACGATCGAAGGGATCAACGCCGTGCTGGCTGCCCATAGCGCAGGCAAGATGCGGGCGCTGGCGCGCTATCACGGCGAGAAGGCCGGGCAAGTGTTCTCGTCCTGGGCCGATACCTGGCTCGCTCCGTGGTTCAGGCAGTGGAATATCGAGTACCTGCTGCCGGCGATTGCCTGTCCTCTTCTGGCAATGCAGGGTAGCGACGACCACTATGGCTCCGGCGCGCAACTCGATGCCATCGAGCGAGGCGCGCCGGGTGCTCGCCAGTTGATGTTGCCCGGCTGCGGCCATAGTCCCCATATTGAGCAGCCGGAAGCCACATTGCAGGCCATGGCTGCCTTCATCAATTCTTTGGCGGGGTAGAAGAGGGCTTTTGCGGCTTGGCGTGCTTGAGCATCGCTGCCAACAGGGTCACGTCTTCGTCGCTTTCCGAAGCTGTTTGCACGGCTTTCTGCCGGCGCGGGGCGTTCGCCACTTTGGCGGTGCGCGCATGTCCAGTCGCGGGTTTCGCTGCGGCTGGCGCCGGCGTTGGCGGTGCAGTCGGTGTCTCGCTTTGCTCGATTGCCGTGTTGATGATGGTTGCGGCCTGCTGCGGGGCAGCTTCCTGCGAAACAGCGGGCAATGCCGTCATCGTCGCTGGCGCTGCTTGCGACGTCAGCATGGGCGGGCGCTCCGGTGCGGCAGCACCTTTTTGTAGCCACATCCAGGCCGCGGCGCCGGTAGCGAGCAACGTGGCGATAGCCGCGAGCCTTGCACGCTGCGGCGCATCCCACCTGATCCACCGTCGGGAAGTGGCTGGGACGCTGCCGCCATTGGCCAGTCGTGCCAGTATGCGATGGCTATCGTCCCGCAACGCGGGGCCTGCAAACAAATCCGGCCGCATAAGTCCTCCTGAAGCTTGATTTTGCTCGACCCGTCCGATTGCGGGGGCGCATAGGATTGAAGTGTCGCGCGCCGTATGCGCTTTCGTATTGATGGATCGCACCATGTTGCCAATTATCGTCGCGGGCATCTTCGTAGCGGCGAGCGCCGCCGGCTGGCTGTTGTTATTCCCGCCAAAACGCCGTCCGAGTTCGCGCCAGCGGCGCTTGCTGCTGCTCGGTGCAGGGACTGCGCTGCTGGCGGGCGCGCCACCTGTGCTGGTTCGCTTGCTGCGCCCGCGCCAGATGGTGCCGGCTTTCGACGATGGCATCCGGCCGGCCGATCCGCAAATCGCTGCATTGCTGCAGGGCGAACAACTGGTGCCGCCGCCGGCCTTGCCGCCGCTGGCTTTTGCCACGTCGGAGGTGGAGCTGTTGCGCCCCATGCTGTCGCAGGCTGACCGCGACTGGCGGCGCCTGGACCGGGATTTCGCGCGGCGGCTGCTGGTGGTCTTCAATATCATGCGTGAGCGGCATGGCTATGAAATGGCTTTACTGGAAGGCTATCGCAGCCCGGAACGGCAGGAAAGGCTGGCCGCGGCCGGAAGCCATGTCAGCAACGCGCGTGCTTTCCAGAGCTTCCACCAGTTTGGGCTGGCCGCCGATTGCGCCTTTATCCGCGAGGGAAAGCTGGTGATCAGCGAGCGCGATCCCTGGGCCATGCGCGGCTACCAGTTGTACGGTGAAGCCGCGGAAGCAGTCGGCATGGTGTGGGGCGGGCGCTGGACCATGATGGATTTCGGCCATGCCGAATTGCGCGCACGCGACACAAGGACTTGAGGCGGCTCAAGGGGCGCCGCGCAGCTTGGTGGCAACATCGACCAACCTGCCTCCCTTTTCCGGCCCATCATGCTGCAACGAACCTGGTACCTGCTTACCGACCGGCGCACCCTGAACATACTGGCCTTTGCCTTGCTGGCGGGCCTGTTCTTTCTCGGCGCCGACCTCCTGGAACTTGCACTGGTGTGGGCGCTGGCCGGTATCGCGGCGGCCGGTTTGCTGGTGCTGGCGGCGTGGGGTATGCGCCGCTATCTTGCAAGGCGGCGTGAAGCAGAGCCAATACCGCCAGTCGAAACGCGCGCCGAGGCCGACTTGAATGCGGTTCGTAGCGCGATGCTGGAAGCGGTCGGCACCATCAGGAATTCGCGCCTTGGCCGCGCAACCGGCGCACGAGCCTTGTATGAACTGCCCTGGTATATGGTGATCGGCAATCCGGCCGCAGGCAAGAGCAGCGCGATAACGCAATCCGGCCTGCAATTCCCGTTCGCCGATCCGAAGGCGATCCAGGGCGTGGGCGGCACCCGCCAATGCGACTGGTTCTTTACCGCGCAAGGCATCCTGCTCGATACCGCCGGCCGCTATGCGGTGCAGGCTGCCGACCGGGAGGAATGGCATGGTTTCCTCGGCCTGCTGAAGAAGCACCGGCCACGGGCGCCGATCAACGGCATCATCATCGCGGTCAGTATCGCCGAGTTGCGTGGAGATGACACGGAGTCCGTACTGCAGCTGGCGCGCAGCCTGCGCCAGCGTGTGCAGGACCTGATCGAAAGACTGGAGGTCTTCGCACCAGTATATGTAATGTTCACGAAGGCCGACCTGGTCGCCGGTTTTGCCGACTTCTTCATGGATGCGGAGGTTGCGGAGCGCGAGCGTCCGTGGGGTGCGACCATCCCCTTCAAGCAGAAGTCCGGCTGCCGCGAAATGCTGGCATTTTTCGAACAGAGCTTCGATGAGTTGTGCGAGGGCTTGCGCGAAATGGGCATCGCCACCATGACCCAGCGGCGCCGCGACCTGGTCCCGCCTGGCGTGGCTACGTTCCCGCTGGAGTTTGCTGCCCTGCGGGCGCCGTTGAAGGCCTTCCTTGCCACGCTATTCGAAGACAATCCCTTCCAGTTCCGCCCCTTGTTCCGGGGGTACTACTTCACCAGCGCGCTGCAGGAAGGCCAGCCCTTGTGTGCACAGTCGCTCCATGTCGCCAGGCGCTTTGGCTTGAGCGGGACGATCGAAGCGGCACCGCGCACGCGCACTGGCGCCCAGGCCGGCTATTTCCTGCCGCGGCTTTTCAGTGAAGTCATCTTCGCCGACAAAGACCTGGTTTCGCAATATGCGACGCGCAAGCAAAGGCTGATGCGCAGCGGCGGCTTTGCCGGTGCGATTCTCCTCCTCGGTGCCGCACTGGGAGCATGGACCTGGTCATATTCTGGCAATGCGCAATTGCTTGCCCATGCGGCTGCGGACCTGGATAAAGCGGTCAGGCTGCAGGCGCAGCGTCCGGACCTCCAGTCGCGCCTGGAAGCGCTGCAGCTGCTGCAGGATCGTATCGAGCAACTGGATAAGCTGGACCGTGAATCGCCCTGGCAATTGGGCATGGGCTTGTACCAGGGCGAAGCGCTCGGCCGCAAGCTGCGCGGCGAATACTTCAAAGGCATGGGTGAAATCCTGCTCAAGCCAGTTTCAGAGAGCCTGGAGACGCAGTTGTTCGCACTCGGCCAACGCGAGGCGGGCAATATCGAGGATTCCTATAACGCGCTGAAGGCTTACCTTATGCTGGCTGATAAATCGCATGTAGAACCCGCCCACCTGGGCGATCAGCTCACGCGCCACTGGCGCGGCTGGCTGGAAACCAATCGCGGGACCATGCCGCGCGAGCAGCTGCTGCGCAGTGCGGAAGGACTGCTGGCGTTTTACCTGTCGAAGGTGAATGATCCGGCCTGGCCGCGCATCGAGCCCAAGCTGGCGCTGGTCGATGCTGCGCGCGACCAGTTGCGGCAGGTGGTGCGCGGCACGACGGCGCGTGAACGCGTCTATGCCGATATCAAGGCGCGGGCCGGGACGCGCTATCCCGCGATGACAGTAGCACGCATTGTCGGCGAACAGGACCGGCTGCTGGTGCAGGGCAGCCGCGCCGTTCCTGGCGCCTTCACGCGCGAGGCGTGGGAAGGCTATGTCCGCGGCGCGATCCGCGAGGCCGCGAACAACGCTCTGCAATCGAGTGACTGGGTCCTGAAAACGGCGGAGCGCACCGACCTGACGCTGGAAGGCAGTCCGGAACAGGTACAGAAGGCGCTGACGGACAGCTACAAGGCCGAATACATCAAGGAGTGGCAAGCCTTCCTGCAAGGCGTCGCGATTGCGCCAATGCCGGATTTCCCGCGCACGGTCGACGCCATGAATCGCCTCGGCGATCCAGCCATTTCTCCGCTGCTGAAAGTGTGGAGCGCGGTGGTGGCGCAGACAAGCTGGGACAGCTCGGGACTGACGGCTGGCAATGTACAGCATCCCGACCAGGGACTGGCGCATTGGTTCAAGGCGAAGCTGTTCGAACGAACGCCGGCAGCGGGCGCCGTGGCGGCTGCATTGCCGCAGGCCGGTGCTCTGGGCCGCGAGTTCGCCCCGGTGGCGGCATTGTTGGCAGCGCGCGACAAGGACAGCTCCCTGATGCGAACGTATCTCGATCATCTTTCCCGGCTGAGGGCGCGCCTGAATGGCATCCGCAACCAGGGCGATCCTGGGCCGGGCGCAAGGCAACTAATGCAGCAAACGCTGGAAGGCAGCGGTTCCGAACTGGCCGACGCCTTGCGTCACGTGGACGAGCAGATGATGGCGGGGCTGGGGGACGCGCAGAAGCAAGCCATCCGCCCGTTGCTGGTGCGGCCGCTGATCCAGGTCTTCGCAGGCTTGGTCGCGCCGACGGAGGAAGAGATCAACAAGACCTGGCGGGCGCAGGTTTATGAACCGTTCGGCCGCACGCTTGCGGGGAAATACCCTTTCGCCCCCGCAGGCAGTGCGGAAGCCAGCCAGGCGGAGATCGGCCAGGTGTTCGGGCCGGAAGGGGCGATTGCCAGGTTTGTCGGCAGCTCCCTCGGCGCGCTGGTCGTACGGCGCGGGGACGCACTTGCGCCGCGAACCTGGGCCGACATGGGCCTTACTTTCACGCCCCAGACCTTGCAGCGCTTTCCGGCCTGGATGGCGCCGGTGGCGGCGGGCGGCGTGGCGTCGAGCACGCAAACGGTATTCCAGTTGCTGCCGCACGCGTCCAGCGGGCTGACAGAGTATTCGATCGAGATCGACGGCCAGGTGCTGCGTTTCCGAAACAGCGTGCCGCAATGGGCGAACATGGTTTATCCGGGACCGCAGGGAAGCAGCGGCGTGCGGATCAGCGGCGTAACGCAGGAAGGGAAGGTCGTGGAGCTGTTCAGCGACACTGGCGCTGCGAGCCTGCGCCGGATGATCGACGCTGCGTCCCGCAGCCGCAAGGAGGAGGGCGTGCATGAACTGCGCTGGAGCAGTGGCAGCGTTGCCGTAACCGTGGACCTGCGCATCACCAGTTCGCCGGGCAGCGCGCAAGGCGACAGCGGCTTTCGCGGCATGCGCCTGCCTGAAAGCGTGGTCGGCAAAGGAACTGCGCCATGAGCCCCCCATCGCAGCGCATCGCCTACTTCGGCAAGTTGCCGGGATGCGGCGATTTTGTGCGGTCGCCGGGCGACCAGGTTCTGCTGGAACTGGTGGACCAGTGGCTGGCAGCGGTCATGCAACGGCTAGCGGCCAATCCGCGCTGGCGCCAGCATTACGATTCCTGCCCGCCGCTGGATTTTGCGTTTGTCGGCACTCGATCGCGCCAGGTGGTCTGCGGGCACCTGCTGGCCAGCCGGGACCAGTCGGCACGGCGATTCCCGTTTGCCTGCATGGCAGTCCACCATGTCGCAAAGCCGCGCGACTTCATCCCGTGCAGTCCCCTGGCATTGGCGCCGGCCTGGGAAGGCCTGGCCATTGCGGCGGGAGCAGCGACCGCCGCCGCAATGGGGCCGGTCGACGGTATCTTGCCCGTACCCCTCAGTGACACTTGGCAAGCGCAAGCCGCCCTGCAAAACTTCCTGGCAGATGCGTGCCTGGCGAGCCTGGAAGAGTCGCTGGCCGCGCCAGCGGGGAGCGCGTCGGTGCGGCACCTGCTGCTGGCATTGGGTTTGCTGTTGTCTCCCTTGCGCGAGCATGCGCCTGTCACCTCGCGCTGCCTGGCCCTGCCTTTGCCACACGAAGCACCATTGCGGCCGCTGGTTGCTGCGTTCTGGATGTCGCTTGCGGCACCGCTGCTGGCGCGCCAGGATCTCGAGATAGCCATCTTCCTCGCTCCTGTTGCCGGCCAGCCTTCGCTGATACTGGGATTGGATGGGGCCAATCCGGCCGGACTTTTTTCCGTGATCGATCCAGAGGCTGCGCAGGAAGGAATGGTGATAGCTGGCGACTGCGCCTGGGCGGAAGCGGCATTGCACGGGGATGCGCCCTTGCAGCGCCTTGCCGCTTGCCTGGAGCAGGGGCAGCTTGGCTTGCCTGCTGCGATGCAATTGTTCCATGAGACCTTCTGTTGAAAAAGGAGCCCGCAATGCGCCAGCTTGTCGTGGTTTCTCTATTGGCCTGCGCGCCAGCCATCGCGCAGCTAACGCCGGTCGTGGTATCGGGCACTGTGCCGGACGAGGCGACCAAGGCTGCGATCCTGCAGCGTGCGCGCGCCCTGTATGGCGTGGCGCGCGTGGTGGATCAGGTTGCGGTGGGCAGCGTGGTGGCGCCGCCCAACTGGAGCGCGCATATGCAAAAGCTGCTCGCTGAACCGCTGAAACAGGTCACCCAGGGTCAGTTGACGGTTGAAGGCAACCGAGTCGGTATACGTGGCGATGTTGCGAACGAGGCGCTGCGGCAGCAAGTGGCCAGTGACATGGCCAATAGCCTCAACCCGACTTACACGATCAGTAACGGCCTGCGCGTCAACGCCCCGGCACAAAAGCTGCTCGATACGGCCTTGGCGCGGCGCATCATCGAGTTTGAAAGCGGGCAGGCGGTGCTGCGACCCTCGGGGATGCTGATCCTCGACGAAATGGCGGCCGTCCTGGGACAGATAGGTGGGCGCAAGGTCGAAGTGATCGGCCACACCGACAATACCGGCACACGCGAAGCGAACCTGGCGCTCAGCCTGGCCCGCGCGGGCGCTGTACGCAGCTATCTTGCTGCGAAGGGGATTGCTGCCGCCAGCATCGCCGTGGCCGGGGCTGGCCCGGACCAGCCGCTTGCCGACAATTCCAGCCCCGAGGGGCGTGCCCGCAACCGGCGCATTGAGTTTCGCGTGGCCGATTGAAGGAGCTCACGGCAAAGTCATCGTCAGCGTGGCGGGCTGCGGGGGCTGCTTGACCACGTCCTGGTAGGCAGCCAGTGTGGTGCTGGCCGAACTGGCGAGCATGTAGCGCATGGCGCCGAACGAAACCAATGCCGCAAAAGTGAACAAACCGCCTGCGATCCACAGTGGGGCGTTGCTTTGCAGCTTGTGCGCCACATTGTCCGGGCGCGCTGCGCGCGGAGCAAAGCCCTTGTCCTTGCCGCGCAAGTGCGCTATTTCGTCGCCAAGGCGCGCAGTGAGGTAGGACAGGCGGTCGGCGTCGTCCAGCGCGTAACGGCCCCTGAAGCCAATCAGCAGGCACATATGGAATACCTGCAATGCTTGCAGCCGTTCGCTGCCCTTGAGGCGTAGCTGTTCGAGCTTGTCGAAGAAGTGCTCACCCGCCAGCTGGTCGCCGAACAGCAGCAGCTGCAAGGGCCTGCGTTCCCACGCGTCCCGCAATGGAAATGGGGAAGCGAGTATTGTTTCGTCCAGCGCGGCGCAGAAGGCATACTTGGCGCTTTCGATGTCGTCGGCCGCAATGTGGAGTTCGCGCGCCTGGTTGCCGAAGTCGTCGAGGAAGCTGCGGATAGCGGCGGCGAATTCCGCCTCGCCTGGAGGCTTGCTGCCATGGCGCAGCAAGGAGAGCATATGGAAGCCTTCATGCATCAAGTCCACCAGGGAAGGCACGCGTTGCTGGCTCGGCGCAGCGCGCCGTTCGATGAAATGGCTCATGCTATCACCACCAGGAGTTCGAGCCGCAGTTCTTTGATCCCTGCCGGCACGTAAATGGAAATGGATTGCGCCTTGAGCATCTGCTCATACAGCGCGCTGCGGCTTTCGAGCGCGAAGTAGCAGGTGTCGGGTCGTACCGGAATGGCTGAAGGCACTTGCGGCGCGTGCACCAGCTTCACTCCGGGCATGGCTGACAGCACGCATTGTTCGACATCGTCGGGCGCGCCGGCCTTGACGCGCAACGGCACTGCTTCGACCAGTTCCAGCATCGGTATTGCCGCCGCGATGGCAAGGTACAGGGTGGCGCCGGCGCCAATCTTGCCGGAATTGAGCTTGCCGATATGGTAGCCGGGCTTTTCCTCGCGCAGGGCAATGGCGAAATACCGCGCCGAGATCACCGTGTCGAGGAGTTCACGGATCAGTGCATCGAGCTGCAGGAAGGCCGGGCCGGGCTCCGCGTGGTCGTAGGAGGGCAGGTTGCCAAGGTGGACCAGGCGCGAATACGTCATCAGGCCACCGGCGAGGCCGAGCATGGACTGGTACAGCCGCTCCGGATGGATCGAGGGATGGCGCAGCAGGTGCAGCAAGGCTGCGGCCGAAGAGGAAACCGTGTGCAGCAGCCAGAAAGAAGACACGTCGCCGGATCGGAATTCAATGACATTGCGGCTTGGTTCACGCATATGGCCCTGCAATGCGTTGACCTTGGCCTGCAAGGCATCCATCAGCTGGTCGAGCAGGAGCTTGAGGCGGGGCGTCGCGCCAATGGAAAGGGATGGCGGCATGAATGCCGGATCGATTTCGAAGCTGCCCGACACAACACGGCGCAGCCGCAGCAGCGGAAAACTGTCATAAGCGCCGCGCGGCTCGAGATCGGAAACAAGGCGCACCTGCTTGCGGAGATAAGTCAGGCCAGCCGGCAGGGCATCGCTGAACAAGTCCGCCGTCTCGCGCTCCGCCTGCTGGAAGCGGTCGGACTCCTGCGACGGCAGGGCAGCGTGATAGCAGATCTCCTGCACTTCCGCCGGCAAGGCGGCGAGGTCGATCGCTGGCGGCAGCGGATCGCTTGCCGGCGCGTCGAACAGTTCGCCCTCGCGAAAAATTGCACGCAGTGCGAGCAGGCGCAATTTTCCGTTCGCCAGTGCCGCCGTGTCCCATTCCACCGCTTGCACGCCCCACAACATCGGCTGCGCGGCCAGCACTGTCGCGTGCATGCGCGCCTCGTGATAGCGGTCCTGCTGCTGAAAGTGCTGCGGGCGCAGGAACAGGCCTTCGCTCCAAAGTATCTTCGCAGGTAATGTCATGCCGGCCTCCTTGGTTGAGGTATTCATTAAAACTGGCGCCGTGCGGCCCGCATTTGCGCGGGCGCAAACTGCGGCGCCGCGATGTCGGAGGCCTTTGAGACAACGCAATGGCAAGCACGCGCTTCAATTCAATAATGGCCTTCACTTTGCGGAAGGAGAGAACGATGCGCAAACCATTGATCGCAGTATTGATAGGCGCGGCCACGCTGGCGGGATGCGCCACCGATGCGCCGCAGAAGGTCGGCGAGCGGGCCAGCCACCAGACGCTGGAAAAGATGCTGGCTGACGCAGACCGCGCGGCAGCGGCCGGCCAGCACGAGAAGTCGCAGGCAGCGCTGAAGGCTGCCGCCGCGGCCTATCCGTCCGAAAAGGCGCCCTGGCTGCAAATGGCGCAGATGCGTTTCGATCGCGGCAATTACAGTGATGCCATCGTCCAGGCGCAGGAAGCCTTGCAGCGCGATCCGGCCGACAAGCAGGCCCTCAGCATTATCGCCGTCAGCGGCCTGCGCCTGTCGACGCGCTCGCTGGCCGACCTTAACCAGCAAAGCAGCCTTGGCGGAACGGTGCGCAGCGAAGCGCAGGAACTGGCGCGCACGCTGCGCAATACGCTGGGCGAAGACGTGCTTGTTCCAGTGGCGGGAGCCGCCCGCCAGCCGAAAAAGACCGCACCATCTATCAAGCTTCCGGCACCCCGCACCGCGCCTAACCCTTCCACCGCTGCCGATCCCTTCGGCGCACTCAAATAAGGAGCTGGCAATGGCAAACCGTGACAGCGTGCAAAAGCGCCTGACCAAGGTCCGTCCGCCGCGCGTGCAGATGACCTATGACGTCGAAGTCGGCGGCGACATGGAAAACAAGGAACTGCCTTTCGTGGTGGGCGTCATGGGCGACTTTGGCGGCAATCCCGGCGTTCCGCAAAAGCGCCTGAAGGAACGCAACTTCGTGAACATCGACAGCAACAACTTTGATGAAGTGCTGGCGGGCGTGAACCCGGTGCTGAACTTCCAGGTTCCAAACCGGCTGGGCGGGGAGGGCGAATTCCCGGTGGAACTGCGCTTCGGCTCCATGCAGGACTTCCGACCGGAAGCCATCGTGCGCCAGGTCGAGCCGCTAGGGAAGCTGCTGGAAGCGCGCAGCAAGCTCGCCGACCTGCGCAACAAACTGGCCGGCAACGACCGGCTGGAGGACATCCTGACGGACGTGCTGCAGAACACCGAACACCTGGCGGCAATCGCGCCGAAGGAGGATTGAATGAGCGCGCAAATGAAGGTAGCCGCGGCGGCCGTCGTGGAGGATGGCGACCTGCTGGACCGCATTGTCGAGGAAAGCAAGGTGGCAAAGTCCGGCAGCGAGCATGAGCGCGCGCGCGACATCATCGGCGAACTGGCGCGCCAGGTGATGCAGGGTACCGTGCAGATGTCGCACAACCTGTCGGCCACCATCGACGCTCGTGTGGCGGAGCTGGACCGCCTGATCTCGGAGCAACTGAGCGCCATCATGCATACGCCTGAATTCCAGAAGCTTGAACAAAGCTGGACCGGGCTGCATTACCTGGTGCGCAGCACTGCGACCGGACCTACGCTGAAGATCCGCTTGCTGAACGCCACCAAGCGTGAGCTGGTGCGAGATTTCCAGAGCGCGCTGGACTTTGACCAGAGCACCATCTTCAAGAAGGTCTACGAGGAGGAATTCGGCACCTTCGGCGGCTCGCCATACGCGGCGTTGCTGGGGGACTTTGAAATTTCGCGCCAGCCCGAGGACATTTATTTCATCGAGCAGATGTCGCACCTGGCAGCTGCAGCCCATGCGCCATTCATCAGCGCCGCCTCGCCCGAGCTGTTTGGTCTCGACAGCTACGGCGACCTGGGCAAGCCGCGCGACCTGGCCAAGGTGTTCGATACCGTGGAATACGCCAAGTGGAAGGCGTTCCGCGAATCGGAAGATTCGCGCTATGTCGGCCTGACGCTGCCGCGCTTCCTGGGGCGGCTGCCGTTCAACCCTGTCGACGGTACCACGGTGGAGGGTTTCAACTTCGTGGAAGACGTGAATGGCCGCGACCACCACAAATACCTGTGGTGCAATGCCGCCTACGCCTTTGGCGCCAGGCTGACCAAGGCGCACGAGGAGTTCGGCTGGTGCGCCGCCATTCGCGGCGTGGAAGGCGGCGGCCTGGTGAATGACCTGCCGACGCATACCTTCAAGACCGACGAAGGCGAAGTGGCGCTGAAGTGCCCGACCGAAGTGGCAATCACAGACCGGCGCGAGAAAGAGCTGAGCGACCTGGGATTCATCTCCCTGGTCCATTGCAAGAACACCGCCTACGCCGCCTTCTTCGGCGCCCAATCGGCGCAAAAGGCCATGCGCTACAGTTCCGACGCCGCCAATGCCAATGCAGTGCTGTCTTCGCAATTGCAATACATCTTCGCGGTATCGCGCATTGCGCACTACATGAAGGCCATGATGCGCGACAAGATCGGCAGCTTCGCCGCCGCTTCCAACGTCGAGGACTTCCTGAACCGCTGGTTGATGAAGTATGTGCTGCTGGACGATAACGCCAGCCAGGAACAGAAGGCGCAGTTCCCGCTGCGCGAAGCCTCGGTCCAGGTCAGCGAGGTGCCTGGCCGGCCCGGTGTGTTCCGCGCCGTGAGCTTCCTGCGTCCCCACTTCCAGCTCGACGAGCTGACCGTTTCCCTCCGCCTTGTGGCGGAGCTGCCGCAAACCACCAACTACTGAGAAGGAGCATTGCGATGGCAATTGACGTGTACCTGCATATCGATGGCATCAAAGGGGAATCGACCGATGACCGTCACAAGGACTGGATCGAGTGCAAATCGGTCAGTTGGGCGGTGGAGCAGCCTCGTTCCGCCACATCTTCCACCGGCGGCGGCCATACGGCAGAACGCTGCGAACACCGCGACGTGGTGATTACCAAGCTGGCCGACCTGGCTTCGCCGATCCTGCTGCAAACCTGCTCCGCCGGCCGCACGATCCCCAAGGCCAAGCTGGAGTTCATGCGTGCCGATGCGCAGGGCGAGCGGGTCAAATACTTTGAGATCGAACTGGATAACGTGCTGATTGGCGCGGTTTCCCCATCGGTAAGCGAAGGCGACATCCTGACCGAGGAAGTGGGCTTCAAGTTTTCGAAGGTGCGCTGGAAGTACACCCAGCAGCGCATCTCGGGCGGCATGGGCGGCAATACGTCCGGCGGCTGGGACCTGGCAACCAACCGCATTGCATGATTTTGGAGGGAGTTGCGGCTGCGGCGCGCAAGTGCTGCAGCCGTTTTTTTCGGAGGTGCGGCATGGATGGGTACAGGCCGGGCCTGCTGGACCGCTTGCTGGGGATTGGTCCTGGCGGGCGTTTCCTGTCGCAGGAACAGTTGAAGGAGAGCGTGGCGCGCGACCTTGAGGCACTGCTCAACACGCGTACCGCGCTGTCGCCACAAGTACTGCATGCTTACCCCGAATGCGCGTCTTCGATCCTGAATTTCGGGCTGGCCGATTTCGCCGGTTTGTCGCATAGCAGCAGCGAGGACCGGCTGCGGATCTGCAGCAGTATCCGCCAGGCCGTTGAACGGCACGAGCCGCGCCTGTGCAATGTGCAGGTTTCGCTGGCCGAGCGCGCTGGCACCGTCAACCGCATCGATATCGTCATCGTCGGCAAGCTGCGAATGCAAGGAGGGAACGAAGCTGTCAGCTTCAGCGCGGCCTTGCAACCGTCATCGCTGCATTACTCCATCAAGCGCGGAGCTATCGCATGAGCATTCAACTCAAGACCCTGATCGGAAAACTGAACGGCACATGCCATGCGGCGGCCACCCGGGCAGCGAACATCGCTATCGGCATGGGCCACGGCGAAGTCGATGTCGAACATTTGCTGCTCGCTTTGCTGGAACAGCAGGATTGCGACTTGCTGGCGATCGCGCGCCGTTGCGAGGTCAGCGCAACGGCACTTGAAGCGGACCTGCGGCGCGAGCTGGCCGGCGTTCGCGTTTCCACCGTGCGCGTTCCGGTATTCGCCCGGCGGCTGCAAATGATGCTGGAGCATGCCTGGCTGATTGCTTCGCTGGCCCTGCCGCAGCCCGACCAGGTGCGGAGCAGCCATTTGCTGCTCGCGTTGTTGACGGAATCGGAGCTGTCGCAGCAGGCCGCACGGATTTCCAGCCTGTTCACGCGCTTTCCGGTCGACGGACTGAAACACCGCATGGAAAAGTACCTTGCCGGTTCTGCAGAATCGTCATCGCCGGCAGCGGTGCCAGCTCCAGGAACGCAGCAAGCGGCGCCGGCTTCGGCCCCGGCGCTGGCGCAATATACGGTCAACCTGTGCCAGTTGGCACGCGAAGGCAAGCTTGATCCGGTCATTGGACGTGCGGCAGAAGTGCGGCAACTGATGGACATCCTGCTGCGGCGGCGCCAGAACAATCCTATCCTGACCGGCGAGGCCGGTGTCGGCAAGACCGCAGTCGTGGAAGGGCTGGCCTTGCGCATCGCCGCCGGCGAGGTGCCGCCGCCACTGGCGAATGTGGCATTGCATGCGCTTGACCTGGCGCTGCTGCAGGCTGGCGCCAGCGTGCGCGGGGAGTTCGAGGCCCGCCTGAAAAACGTGATCGACGAGGTGCGCCGCAGCCCGCATCCGATCGTCCTGTTCATCGATGAGGCGCACACGATGGTCGGAGCCGGCGGCGCGGCAGGGCAAGGCGATGCCGCCAACCTCCTCAAGCCGGTCTTGGCGCGGGGCGAGTTGCGCACGATCGCCGCGACCACCTGGAGTGAATACAAGCGCTACTTGGAGAAAGATGCGGCCCTGGCGCGCCGCTTCCAGGTGGTCAAGGTCGAAGAGCCGGACGAAGACACTGCGGCCAGCATGTTGCGGGCCATGGTGCCATTGATGGAGCGGCATTTCGGCGTGCGCGTTCGCGACGATGCGGTGACGGCGGCAGTACAGCTTGCGCATCGCTATATCAATAGCCGCCAATTACCCGATAAGGCGGTCGGGGTGCTCGATACAGCCTGCGCCCGGGTGGCGCTGGGACAGTGCGCGTCGCCCGCTTTGCTGGAGGATGCCGCCTGCCAGATCGAGCGCTTGTCGGTCCGCATTGCGGCGCTGGAGCGTGATGCGACGACCAGTGCCGGCAACGCCGACGCAGGGCCGTCCGCCCTGCCTGCGTTGCGCGATGAACGCGGCAGCCTTCAGGCCTGGCACGCCGAGCTGGCTGCACGGTACGAGCGCGAACGCGACCTGTGCGCCCGCGTGATCGCGCTGCGGCAAGAGGGTGATACGGCAGCAGCGGCCGTGTCGCAACAGGAATTGCAAGGGCTCCAGCGTGAGACGCCCCTGGTAGCGCTGGAGGTGGACCGGCATGTCGTGGCTGCAGTGGTCGCGGCGTGGACCGGAATCCCCGTCGGCCGCATGCTGCGCGACGAGATCCGCACCATGCAGCAGCTCAAGCCAGCGCTGGAATCGCGCGTACTGGGTCAGCCGCATGCCGTAGAGGCCATTGTGCAGCGCATGCGTACTGCGCGAGCCGGGCTCGATGATCCGCGCAAACCGAAAGGGGTGTTCCTGCTGACCGGGCCTTCCGGTGTGGGCAAGACGGAAACCGCACTGGCGCTGGCCGACCTGCTGTATGGCGGTGAGCGCAAGCTGGTCACCATTAACATGAGCGAGTACCAGGAGCCGCACAGCGTGGCCGGCCTGAAAGGCTCGCCGCCCGGCTACGTCGGCTATGGCGAAGGCGGGGTGCTGACTGAGGCCGTGCGGCGCAGCCCTTATTGCGTGGTGCTGCTCGACGAAGCCGATAAAGCGCACCCGGACGTGCTGGAGCTGTTCTACCAGGTGTTCGACCGCGGCATGCTGGAGGATTCGGAAGGACAGATTGTCGACTTCAGCAACACGGTCATCGTGCTGACATCCAACCTCGGATCTGGCGCGATCATGCAGGCCTGCCTGAATCGGGGCGGGACGCCGCTGCCATCACCATCGGAACTTGATGCGCTGCTGCGGCCGCAGCTGGCACGCCATTTCAAGCCGGCCTTCCTCGGGCGCTTGCAGGTAGTGCCGTATTACCCGATCTCGGACGAGGCGCTAGCCCAGGTCATCGCCCTGAAGCTGGGCCGCATTGGGCAGCGTATCAGCGAGAATCACCACGCCGAGTTCTGCTGGGATGACGCGCTGGTCCAGGCGGTGCTGGCGCGCTGTACCGAAACCGACTCCGGCGCGCGCAATATCGACGGCATTCTCCATGGCAGCCTGTTGCCCGGCGTAGCGGACGTGCTGTTGGCACGTATGGCTGAAGGCATGCCGGTAACGAAGGTGAAAGTCGGTGTAACACGCCAGGGTCAATTCCGGATTACCACCAAATAGGAGGGCATATGTTCACGAATGAGGATTTGCTGGTGCCGGTGAGCGTCAGCCAGCCTTGCGGTGAAGACGTTTCGTTCGATGCCTGCATGGACGCCATTGCCGCCGCCAGGCGCCAGGACGATCCCACGCTGGAGCAGGGTGAGTGGGCAACTCCCTTGCACAGCGCAGATTGGCCGCTGGTGGCCAAGCGTTGCGCCGAGCTATTGCGTTCGCGTAGCAAGGACCTGCGGCTGGCCGTCTGGCTGGCGGAGGCCAGGGCACATACCCATGGAATGCGCGGTTTGGGTGACGGCTTTCTTCTGTTGGCGGGATTGTGCGAACGTTATTGGGAGCATGTATATCCCTTGCCCGAAGGCGGCGAGCATGAGCTGCGCAGCGGAAACCTGGCCTGGCTGCTGGGGCGGACCCCGGCATTGATCCAGGGCTTTCCTGCAGATGGAGATGCTGAAGCGTGCCTGCAGGACGCCCGGCATTGCCTGGATGCGTTACAGAAGCTGCAGGCAGCGGCCGATGCCCGCCTCGGGGCTGATGGCCCGGCGTTCGGCCCGGCGCGGGATGCGGTGCAGCGTGCCCTGGAAGATGCGGAGCGCAAAGCGCCATCGGTTGCCGCAGCGGGCAGCGATATCGGCGGCTCGGTAGCCGTCAACGGTGACGCGCCACGGCGGAGTGCTGCGTGCACGGGGCCAGGCCCGGGCATGGAGCGACAGCCTGTGATGCCCGACACTCGCGAGCACGCGCTGGCGCAATTGCGCCTCGTGGCCGAATTCTTTCGTCATTCAGAACCGCACAGCCCCGTTGCCTACCTGGCGGAGAAGGCCGCCAACTGGGGCGACTTGCCGCTGCACGAATGGCTGCGCGCCGTGATAAAAGATCCCGCGCAGGCAGCGCAACTGGACGAGTTGTTGGGAGCACCGCCGCAAGCCTAGTGTATGATCCGCGGCATGAACACACAGCCGCGGCGCCAGAAGTGCGCCACCTGCCTGCGTCCTGCCGCCACCTGCATTTGCCATTGGGCGGCGCCGGTGGCAAGTGCAGTCGATGTCCTGATCCTGCAACATCCAATGGAAGTGGAAAATGCCAAGGGCAGCGCGCGCCTGTTGCACCTTTGCCTGCCCGGCAGCCGCATCGAGACCGGCGAGCAGTTTGATGCAGAGGCATTGCGCGTCATGCTCGGTGCAGGCGCCCGCCAGCCGGTCCTGCTCTATCCGGACACGCCCGGAGACCGTTCGCTCGGCATCGCACCGCCACCGCCAATCAGCGCCGAGCTGGCGCCGGCGGAGATCCGGCTGGTTGTGCTGGACGCCACCTGGCGCAAGAGCCGCAAGATGCTGTACCTGAACCCGGCCCTGCAGGTCTTGCCGCGCCTTCCGCTGCGGGATACGCCGCCGTCGCACTACCTGATTCGCAAGGCGCATGCGCCCGACCAGCTCTCGACGCTGGAAGCGACCTGCTACGCGCTGGCACAGATGGAAGGCGACGAGCACCGCTACGACAGCGTGATTGCAGCCTTCGATGGCTTCGTCGCCCAGCAGCAGGCGCAAGCTGCACGCGGCAGCGCGGCTAGCTGAGAAGCTTCAGGCCCGGCGGCAGCGCCTCGCCCAGCATGCGCTGCTCGCTGGCCTGGTCGAGCTGGACAACCTCGCGCACCATGGCCGGCCAGCTTGGCGGCGCACCCGCGGCCTGGAGCCGGCGCACGATTTCGGCGCGCAAGGATTCGTCGATATCGCGCGAACGGTCGCCGGTCATGCGCGCAAGGTGGGCCGCCGCAAAGCCTGCCGGTTCCACCTTGCGCCAATCCAGCAGCATCACGGCCTGCAGCCATTGTTCCACCGTTTCGACCGGCGCCACATCGTGCGCGCTGCCGTGGAAGGGACGGCGGGCGCCGACCCGCCCCAGCGCCCACAGGTAGCGGGTTTGCGTTGCCAGGGTCTTGGCCTTCGGCAGTTCACCCACCATCCAGTTGCCGATTTCGGCCTTGTAGGCGGACGGAATGCGTTCCAGCGACGCGCCGAGGCGCAGCATGTCTTCTTCGCTGCCATTCACCAGGGTGACGGGCCGGCGTCCGCGTTCGCTGGCATCGGCTTGCAGGTTGAAGGCGAAATCGTCCAGCAGGCGCAATTGCGCCGCCGGCGGCAGGCCGCCCGATACGCGCCGCCAAAGCGTCCACCATTCGGCGCAAACCTGGTTGTCCTTGTGGTTCTGAACACCGGTCTCGAAAATCGCCCACAACTGCTCGATGCGCCATTCGTCCAGCGTGTGGCCGAAGCCAGGGCGCAGGCAATAGCCGGCAAGGTTCATCCAGGTGCGCTCGTGCTCCGCCGAGCGGCGGCGGCCTTTGGCGCGCTCCATCAGGGCGTCGAACAGGCGGCGCAGGAGGGGCGTGGCCCAGCGTTCGCGGCTGCCGAGCAGGTGTTCGAGCTGGCTGCGGAGCTGGCGCACTTCCTTGGCGTCCACTTGTTGCGCGCGGCTGCCGAAGATGCGGTCGATCTTTTCCAGTGCATCGGGCAGGCGTGCCGGCAACTGATCCGCCGTGGCGGCATCTGCGCCGGCATTCTCTGCGCCGGAATCAGCCGCTTCGTCGGAGCCATGTTCGCGCAGCTGGAATTCGAGCTGCCAGCGCTGGGCATTGCCTTCGCAATGGACCTCCAGCGTGCCCACTTCGGTCAGCGAAGCCGCCAATTGCACGGTGATTTCCTTGCGCGCATTGGCATCCGTACTGTCGCGCAGGACGGTGGCGATGGCCGGCAGCACAGTCAGGTCGTCGGGCGACAGGTCGGCCACGTCGCCCGCTTGCGGCGGCACTGCATCGGCAAGCGTGGTGGCGATATGGAAGCGCACCGGCCGCCCGAGACGCAAGGCAAAGCTGCGTTCATCAAGGCGCACTTCGTGGCCGCTTGCGGTACCGCGCGGCAGCAGGCATACGGCGCGGCGCGTGACGCCTGGGGCGCGCGCATTGTCGAGCAGCAGCCAGTAGCTGCGCGGAGATCCTCCGGCGATGACAGGCGCCAGCCCTTGCCGGCCAAGCGCATAGGCTACGCCGCCGCGTGCGACCGCGACATCGGGATCTTCGTTGTGCAGCACGCGTACTTGCTCGCCGCGCCAGCCCGACAGGGTGCCGGCAAGCCGCTCTGCCAGCCTGGCCGCCCGGAACACCCCGCCGTTCAGCAGCAGCGTATCGGGGATGGCGAGCTTGCCGTCGTTCGGCAGTCCCAGTGCTTCACGCGCAGCCGTTGCATGCTGGCGCAGGAAGCTGGCCAGGTGGCGCGTAATGGCCGGATCAGAAGCATAGGGCAGGCCGAATTCGACGATACCTGCGCGCTTGGCCTGTGCCGGCTGCTGCGCTTCGTTGGCGGGGAAAAAGCCGTCCAGCACAATGCGTTCGACGTCTTCGCGCTGCAGCGTGATCGAGCGGCTGCCGCCGACCAGCTTCGAGCCGGAGCCGAGCAGGGTCACGGAAACCTGCTCCGGCGCGTCGGCCGCCAGCAGTGTTTCCTTCGCCGCCCGGCAGCGTTCCGTGAGCTGCGCAAGGCGGGCGGCCGACAGGCGCTGCGGCGCTGCCGCATCCGTCGCACTGCCGGTAAGGCGCTGCTCGGCCAGGTGCGCCAGCGCCAGGTCCATATTGTCGCCGCCGAGGATCAGGTGGTTGCCGACGCCGATGCGCGTCAGTTGCGGCTTGCCTCCCGCCATCTCCACCTTGACCAGCGTGAAGTCGGTGGTGCCGCCGCCGACGTCGGCCACCAGCACCAGCCGCGCCTCGGCCAGCTCTTGCGCCAGCGAAGCGCGATGCCGGTACAGCCAATCGTACAGGGCTGCCTGCGGCTCTTCCAGCAGGCGCAAGTCCGGCAGGCCTGCCATGCGGGCTGCCTCCAGCGTCAGCGCACGGGCGCCCTCGTCGAAGGAAGCGGGGATCGTCAGTACGAGCTGCTGCTGCTCGAGCGGGGCTGAAGGAAACCGGGTATTCCAGGCCGCCCGCAAATGTGCGAGATAGCTCGCGCTGGCAGCAACCGGCGAGACGCGCGCCACATCGTCCGAGGCACCCCACGGCAGGATCGGCGCCATGCGGTCCACGCCAGTGTGGGACAGCCAGCTCTTGGCGCTGGCAACCAGCCGGCCCGGCACCTGTCCGCCCAGCTTGCGTGCAAAGCGGCCGATGATAGCGCCAGCCGGCGCATCCGCCACGGGAGGTTCCGGCCACGGCAACTGCAACTCGCCCTCGGCAAATTCACCGGCTGCCGGGTGATAGCGCGAAGAGGGCAGCAGCACCGCGCTGCCAACTTCGCCGGGCGCAGCGAGCTGCTCGACGTCGAGCAACTGCACGTCGCCGCCCGGCGCGGCATAGGCGAGTACCGAATTGGTGGTGCCAAGGTCGATGCTGACCAGGTACTGCGTCATTGGCCCTCGCCGCTGCCGCGCACGTCAAACTCGACCTTCCAGCGCTGGCCATCCTGCGCCACTGCCAGCAGTTCCAGGGTGCCGGACTCGCTGGCATAGGCGTGCAGGCGCACCTGCACCACCTCGCCAACGGAGCGGCCTTCCGGCGACAGCGTAGCCTGGATTTCGTTCAGCTCGATCAGTTCTTCCGGGCCCCAGAAATCGAGCACGGACCCAATCTGGTCCTGGCGGCGCACGGATGAACCGAAGAAGCGGAAGTGCACCGGCTCGCCCACCACCAGGCCAAATTCCTGGCCTGGCAATTCCAACTCGCTGCCTTCTTCCATGCCGAACGGCGCCACGCACAGCGCCTGGATCGGCGGCTCCATGCCCGGAATGGCGGGCATCGAGGACTCCATCGCCACGTAGTAGGAGCGGGCGGTGCCGCCGCGAATGCGCACGCCGGCGCCGCGCCGCACATAGCTGTAGTAAGCCGCGCCGCGCGCGACGGCCAGGTCCAGGTCTGCGCCGCCCAGCATGCGTGCCGGTTCCGCGCCTTCCATATACAGCCATTCGTTGATGGTCTCCATCACGCGATTGGCCAGCAGTTCGGACTTGAACACGCCGCCGTTGAACAGCACTGCGCTTGGATGCAGGAAGGTATGGGCCGGGTTGGCGGCAAAACCTTCCAGTTCTGCCGTGGCGCCCGCCTGTCGCGCCAGGAAGGCTGCCAGGTGTTTGGTGATCGCAGCGTCCTGCGCGTAAGGCAGGCCAAGCTGGGTCAGGCCGGCGCGCGTGCGCACAGCCGGGCGCGCCGAGGCTTCAACTTTCGGGAAGAAGCCGTCGGTGATGAAGGCCGTGACTTCAGAGCGCGTCAGTTCGGTGCGGATCGAGCCGCCGATCAGTTTCGAGCCGCGGCTTGGCACGACGATAGGCCAGGTTTCGGCCTGCGCATTGGCCAGCAGGTTTTCCTTGGCAGCGCGGCAGCCATAAGTCAGCGCGCGCATCTGCCAGGCGTCGAGCTGGGTGCCGTTGGCGGCCAGCTTGCGCGCGACCAGGTGGGCTAGCGCCAGGTCCATATTGTCGCCGCCCAGCAGGATATGGTCGCCCACGGCCACGCGGTGTGGCTCCAGCTTGCCATCGCGTTCGAGGATGGCGATCAACGAGAAGTCGCTGGTGCCGCCGCCCACGTCCACCACCAGGATGATGTCGCCCGGCTTGACTTCCTTGCGCCAGCGGCCATCGCTGTTCTGGATCCAGCTGTACAGGGCCGATTGCGGCTCTTCCAGCAGGGTGACGTTCTCGTAGCCGGCAGCACGCGCAGCTTCCGCGGTCAGTTCGCGCGCGGCCGGGTCGAACGATGCGGGGATCGTGACCGTGACTGCCTGCTGCGTGAATGGTGCGTCCGGATGGGCGTTGTCCCATGCCGCGCGCAGGTGTGTCAGGTAGCGGGTCGAAGCTTCCAGCGGCGAGACGCGCGACACTTCCTCCGGCGCGTCGTGCGGCAGGATGGCTGCGCGGCGGTCCACGCCAGGGTGGCACAGCCAGCTCTTGGCGCTCGACACCAGGCGGATCGGCGTCGTGGCGCCGCGGCTGCGTGCCATTTCGCCCGTCACTGCTAGCTGTCCGCCGGCAGCAGCCCAGGGCAGGGCCAGCTCGCCGGCCGCCAGTTCGTCCGGATGCGGCAGGTAGAGAAAGCTCGGCAGCAACGGCAGTTCTTCTACCGTGCCCGGCGCGGTGAGCTGGGGCACGCCCAGCACGCCGTGCCTGGTTTTCTCGCCATCGCTGCCCGCCAGTTCAACATACGACAGCGCGCTGTGAGTGGTGCCAAGGTCAATGCCGATGGCAAAACGCGGATCGCTCACAGTTCCACCTCGGCCGGGGCCAATACCTTGGCGTCATGCGCTTCCGCCAGTTTCGGCAGGCGCACGCTGGAGGCGCGCCAGCCGCGGTGGCTCAGGGTGCCGGTGAACGGCGCCTTGCCGACCACATTGCCGGTCAGGCGCACGGCGGATGCGTCGAAGCCTTCCGGCAGCGTCACGCGGCTGCCTTCCGCTTCGGAGCGGACGGCATCGATCGTGAAGTGCTCGCGCAGCACCTTGGAGCAGCCTTCATGCACGACGCGGGCAGCGGCGCCGATGTCGGCATCCGAATAGCCGGACAGGTTTTCCTGCGTGAAGTCGATCAGGCGTGCTTCGCGCTGGAACAGGGACAGGAGTTGCAGGGCTGCGTCCGGCGTGGCTTCGCGCAGGGGCGCGGCGGCTGGCGCTGGGGCAGCGACTGGGGCGGGTGCTGGCGCGGCGGCTGGAGCCGCTGCAGGGCCCACGCTGTCGTCACGCACGCGGGCGGCGAATTCGGCATCGCCCAGGGTTTTGAAAAAGGCGCCAAAGGCGAGGGAAATCCTGCTGCCAAAGGAGGGCAGATTGGTAGTTTTGCTCATGTTATTGCTCTTTGAATGTCGGGGGATATCCCGGAGAAGTGCGCATGATACCAGCTTGGCTTGCAGCGTTGGCGCGGGCGGATTAGAATACTGTATGTATATACAGTAATGCTTCGAGGCGCCCCATGCAGGACCATGAATTCGAAGGGCAGGTGATGCTGCCGCCGCAATCGCTCAAAGCCAAAAAAGGGCGCGGTGCGGTATCAAACATGCAAGGAAGGTACGAGCTGCAGGCGCGCGAAGCGTTCGACGACGGCTGGGCGCCCGATCCGGATGACGCCGAGGCTGAACTGCTTCCACCGCGCACCATCGTCACCGCGGAAACGGCCAAGACCATCCTCACGCGCAACCAGTCGCCCGATATTCCGTTCAATGTCTCTCTGAACCCTTATCGCGGCTGCGAGCATGGATGCATCTATTGTTTTGCGCGGCCATCGCATAGTTACCTGGGCTTGTCTCCCGGCCTGGATTTTGAGACCAAGCTGTTCGCCAAGGTGAATGCGCCGGACCTGCTGCGCGCCGAATTGTCCAAGCCAGGCTATCAGGTGGAGTCGCTCGCACTGGGCGTGAATACCGACGCCTACCAGCCTTGCGAGCGCGAATACCAGCTCACGCGGCGGGTACTGGAAGTGCTGGCCGAGTGCAACCATCCGGTTGGCCTGATCACCAAATCCTCGCTGATCGAGCGCGACATCGACATCCTCGGGCCGATGGCTGCGCGCAACCTGGCTGCTGCGTCGGTCACCATCACCACGCTGGACAGCAAGATCTCGCGCACCCTGGAGCCGCGCGCCGCCGCACCCGCGCGCCGGCTGCGCACGATCGAAACGCTGGCCAGGGCCGGCATACCGGTTGGCGTCAGCATTGCGCCGATCATTCCCTTCGTCACTGAGCCCGATATCGAGAAAATCATGTCCGCCGCGCGCGATGCCGGCGCGGTGATGGCAACCTATGTCGTGCTGCGATTGCCATGGGAAGTGAGCCCGCTGTTCAAGGAATGGCTCGAGGCGCATTTTCCCGACCGTGCCGCGCGCGTGATGAACCGCGTGCGCGACATGCGTGGCGGCAAGGATTACGAAGCCGAATTCGGCTCGCGCATGCGTGGTGAAGGCGTGTGGGCCGACCTGATCCTGCAGCGGATCGAGAAAGGCATCACCCGCTTCGGCTTCCATGGCCGCCACAGCAAGTTCCGTTCGCTCGACTGCACCCAGTTCAAGCGGCCCGAATACATTCCACCCTCCGGCGCCCGCGCAGCCGCTGCAGCCAAAGCGGGGCAAATGAACCTTTTCTGAAATGGGAGGCGATGATGGGCTGGTTTCTGATCAATGTCATGCTACCGCTTACGGCACCTGTGCTTGTGCTCGCAATCCTAAGGGCGTTCCCGATGCCTCAGGAAAACCGGTCTGCGTTGAAGTTGCTTCTTCCAGTCAAGGATGGTCAGCTGTGTTGGACAGCAATCGCCTTCTCTGCATCAGCGTTATATGAAATCGGCGTTGGAAGAAGCGTGCTGGGCACCACGAGTGTTGGCTACGTACAGGGAGTAGCAGTCTTCATCATTGCGGCATCAAGTATCATAGCTGCTGGTGGCGCAACATTTCCAACCTCGTTGCATAGGCCTGAAGGTGTTGCCCCGCTTCGCCATTACTCAACGTTTGCGTTCTCACTGTTTTTGACCGTTTGGGCAGCCTTGGTTCGCCTGGTAGTTCAATTCGGACTATGATGAAGTGCGCCCATTGCAGAAGGAGGCCACCATGATCAACGAATTTCTTCAGTATCACTTCCAGGACACAGAACATACCGGTAAGTTCCTCGTGAATCTCGGCGGATTTGCTGGCCTGATCGGTTTTGTGGTTTTCCTGATCGGCTTGCCGTTCGTCGCCTGACAGGCTGATTACTGGCGATCGAGGAATGCTTCGATGGCATGCACATGTTCGTCGTGGTGTCCCATTTCCCGCAAGGCGGCAGCAAGGCGCAGCAAGTATTCGACGTTCGGGCCGCTTGGGCCGGCTGCCGAAGCGATGTGGCGGGCAATTTCCTCCACCGGAGCCTCGCCCAGCCAGGCGGCGTTGTCGGCGGCGGCAATATAGATCAGGCCTTCTTCCACGCCGCCAGCTTCGAAATGGATGTCGATGGCCACGCGCAGGTAGCCGTTCTTTTCGCGATGGTCGAGGTGCGTAAATTCTTCCGGCGTAACGAGATAGGCCATGCCGTGGCAGACGTCTCCTTCGGCCGGAATCAGCGTGGCTACGCGGCCGGGTGCGTCAGGCGTGCCGCGATGATCATGCGAGCCTTGCCAGAAGCGGCGCGTCCAGCCGTAGATGTGTGCCGGCCGGCGCTCGATGAAGGGAAAGTCCGCTTTGTAAATCAGCGAGCCATAACCGAACAGCCACACCTGGTGGTGGCCGTCGAACTTGTCCATTGCCTTGTTGGCTTCAATCGTATTGTGCGACATGCCGCAAATTATAGGGAATACTCGCCAAGCACGCTGATGAAGCGCTCCGCAGCCGGGGAGGGCGTGCGCGAGGTCTTGGTGTAGATGAAGAATTTGCGCTTGAGTTCCGGCTCGACCAGCGGGCGCATTTCGAGGCCATACAGCCGCACCATCGGCTCCGCATAGGGCAGGCAGGCGGTAATGCCCAGCCCCGCCGCCACCATCGCCAGCGCGGTTGTCATGAAGGTCACCTCGTTGTACGGCGCCAGCGTGGTCATGTCGCGCAGCAGGCGCTCCGTGAACTGGCCTTGCAGGGCAATGAAAGGGTGCTGGTTGACCTCCGCCCAGGCCACCGTGCGCCGGGCGGCCAGCGGGTGCGCTGGCGGGAACACCACCACGAAGGGCATTTCGAACAGCAGCGACGCATCCACTTCGGCCGTCACGTCGCGCTCCGGGCCAATGCCGACGTCCACCTCGCCGCTGACCACGCGTGCAGCCACATTGTCGACCGGGCAGTCCACCAGTTGCACCTGCACGTCCGGATAAGAAGCGCGGAAGGAGCTGATCACCTGCGGCAACAGGGTGCAGGCCATCATCTGCGGTGCGGCGACCCGCACGATGCCCTTCTTTAAAGCCTTGCGGCTGGCGATATCCGCCATCGCCCCATCCAGGTCCTGCAGCATCTTGTCGAACAGGGGATAGAGTTCGCGTCCCACCTCGGAAAGCTGCACGCGCCGTGTATTGCGTTCCACCACTTTCACGCCCAGAAGCTGTTCAAGTTCCTTGATTTGACCCGACAGGGCGGACTGTGTGACATGCAGCAGGTCGGCGGCCGCGGTAAAGCTTCCGGTGCGGGCGACGGCGACCAGGGCGCGCATCTGGCGAACGGTTGGACTCATCAGGAAAACTAATAAATTGGCGTGAAAATATCGTTTGTATGATAGCTGAAACAAGAGTTTAATGGCGGGATACAAAGGAGCCCGCCATGAAAATCAAGCAAATCCACCACGTTGCCTACCGCTGCAAGGACGCCAAGGAAACCGTCGAGTGGTACGTCAAGCACCTGAACATGAACTTCGTGCTGGCCATCGCGGAGGATGAAGTGCCGTCGACCAAGGCCCCGGATCCTTACATGCACGTCTTCCTGGACGCCGGCCAGGGCAACATCCTGGCCTTCTTCGAGCTGCCGACCCAGAAGGAAATGGGCCGCGACGAGAACACCCCGGCCTGGGTGCAGCACCTGGCGCTGGAAGTGGGCTCGATGGACGAACTGCTGGCTGCCCAGGAGCGCCTGGTGGCCGCCGGCATCGAGGTGCTGGGCCCCGTCAACCACACCATCTTCAAGTCGATCTACTTCTTCGACCCGAACGGCCACCGCCTGGAATTGGCGGCCAACACCGGCACCCCCGAAATGATGCAGAAGCTGGACGATGTGAAGTGGGAAATGCTGGAAGAATGGTCTAAAACGAAAAGGGCGCCCAAGCACGCAGCCTGGATGCACGCGCCGCAGAATTAAGATCCGGAACCAAGGAACACAATGAAACTCGCCTCCCTGAAAGATGGCAGCCGTGACGGCCGCCTGGTCGTCGTAAGCCGCGACCTGAAATCCTGCCAGCCGGTACCGAACATCGCCGCCACCATGCAGGATGCGCTGGACAACTGGGACGTCGCCGCACCGCAGCTCAAACAGATCTACGCCCTGCTGAACCAGGGCAGCGCATCCGGCGCCAAGCCTTTCGACGAAAGCATGTGCCACTCGCCGCTGCCGCGCGCTTACCAGTGGGCCGACGGTTCCGCCTACATCAACCACGTGGAGCTGGTGCGCAAGGCGCGCAATGCGGAAGTGCCGGCATCGTTCTACACCGACCCGCTGATGTACCAGGGCGGCTCGGACAGTTTCGTCGGCCCGCGCGACCCGGTCTACGCGCTGGATGAAGCCTGGGGCATCGACCTGGAGGCGGAAGTGGCCGTCATCACCGGCGACGTGAAAATGGGCGCCAGCGATGAAGAAGCGGCCAAGGCAATCCGCCTGGTCATGCTGGTCAACGACGTCTCGCTGCGCAACCTGATCCCGAACGAACTGGCAAAGGGCTTCGGCTTTTTCAACTCCAAGCCGGCCAGCGCCTTCTCGCCGGTGGCCGTTACGCCGGAAGAACTGGGCAAGGCCTGGCAGGACAACAAGCTGCACCTGCCGCTGCTGGTGCAGATCAACCGCCAGCCATTCGGCAAGCCGAATGCCGGTGAAGACATGACCTTCAGCTTCGCCCAGCTCGTGGCGCACGCAGCCAAGACGCGCGAACTGTGCGCCGGCACCATCATCGGCTCCGGTACCGTGTCGAACAAGCAGGGCAACTTGCACGGCTCCAGCATCGCCAACGGCGGCGTGGGCTATTGCTGCCTGGCCGAAGTACGCATGTACGAGACCATCGAAGGCGGCAAGCCGGAAACCGGTTTCCTGCAGTTCGGCGACACCGTGCGCATCGAGATGCATGACGCACAAGGCAAGACCATCTTCGGCGCCATCGACCAGACCGTGCGCAATTACGGGGAACGTTAATGAAGCTCTACACCTACTTCCGCAGCTCGGCCGCCTATCGCGTCCGCATTGCGCTGAACCTGAAAGGGCTGGCGTATGACGCTGTTCCGGTGCATTTGCTGCGCGACGGCGGCGAGCAGCTTGCGCCCGCCTATCGCGAAGTGAACCCTGCGGGACTGGTGCCGGCGCTGGTGGACAACGGCATCGTGCTGACGCAGTCGCTGGCCATCATGGAATACCTGGAAGAGGTGCATCCGATGGTGCCGCTGCTGCCGCAGGATGCGGTGGGGCGTGCCCGTGTCCGCGCCCTGGCGCAGACCATCGCATGCGATACCCATCCGCTGATGAACCTGCGCGTGCTCAAGCACATCAAGGGGCCGATGGGCCTGAGCGAAGAGCAGAAGATGGATTGGTACTATCACTGGATGGGCGAGGGCATGAAGGCGCTCGAAGCGCACCTGGAGCGTGATGGCGACGTCGGGCGTTTCTGCTATGGCGACACGCCGACCATCGCCGATTGCTGCCTGGTGCCGCAGGTGTATAACGCGCAGCGCTTCAATATCGACCTGGCGCCTTATCCGAACGTGGCGCGCGTTGCGGCCAATTGCGCCGATTTGCCGGCATTCAAGGCGGCGCATCCATCGGCGCAGCCGGACGCAGAATAATCAGAACTGCACGACGCGGTTGCGTCCTTCCTTCTTTGCCCGGTACAGCGCCTTGTCGGAGCGGACCAGCAGGGAGGAGGGCGTATCCGGCGTCCCATGCGGGTCGGCGGCCGCCACGCCGATACTGATCGTCAGCTCCACCTCGACGCCAAACTCCGTTCGCACCCGCAGCTCCGCCGCGCGTGCGCGCAAGCGCTCCGCCGCATGCACCGCCACCGCGATATGCGTCTCGGGCATCAGCAGCACAAACTCTTCTCCGCCGAAGCGCGCTACCATGTCCACTGCGCGCAGGCTCGCCGTCAACAATGTTGCCGTCTGGACGATCGCCTGGTCGCCCACCTCGTGGCCGTAGGTATCGTTAATGCGCTTGAAGTGGTCGATATCGATCATCAGCAGCGACAGCGGATGGTGGAAGCGCCGCGCGCGTTCCAGTTCCTGCGCAATCTGCTCGGTCATCTTGCGCCGGTTGGCGATGCCGGTCAGCGGATCGGTGGTGGCCAGCTGTTCCAGCTTGCGATTGGCCTGCAGCAGCTCCAGCGTCCGTTGCAGGATGCGGTCTTCCAGGCTGTTGCGTTCGGACGCCAGCTCGGACATGGCGCGGCGCCGGGAGCGTAGCGACAGCACCAGCGCAGTAATCAGCATGCCTTCCAGGACAATCAGCGCAGCCGCCGAGACGATCTGCCAGCGGTACAGCTCCCATACGTTGTGCGGACGATTCAGTATCACCGCTTCCTGGGGGATATTGCGCAAGCCGGCCTGGCGCGCGGTCGGGTAATCGAAGTAATAGCCCTGCACCTGGCTGGTCATGGCCGGCAGTCCGAGCAGCAGGCGCGCCATCATGCGGCCTACTGCTTCCCCGCTGACGACATAACCGCCCGCCACGCCCGGCATCACCAGGGATTCGGAATGGGTGAATAAAGGCGCCTTGGTGGCGGCCGAAATCTGCAGCGCCAGTTCGCGCGGCTGGATGCGCGCATTGCCTTCGCCGCGCAGCGACGCCAGCATGAAGATCGCACTGCCGCGGTCCAGGCGCGCCGCACGCTGGCGCAGTTCGTCCACGCTGCCGTCGTCCCAAATCTCGAACTGGATATTCGGGAAGCGTGGCGTCACGCTGCGAATGCGGTCCAGCCATATCTGGCAGCGCGAGGTCTTGTCGCCGATGATGGCCACGTGCCGCACGTTCGGCGCCACCAGGGGGATTACGCCGATCGCGCGCTCGAAATCGGAAGTCACCTCGTAAGCCAGGCCATCGCGCGGCTGCCATTGATCGCGGCCGTGGTTGACGTAGTGGCGTGGCACGCCGGCGAACAGTTCGGGGTGGCTGGACAGGAAGCGCGCCGCGACGAAATTCTCGGTCACGATGGCGTCGAATTTGACGTCGGCGTACTTGGTGGCAAGGTAGGGCGCCATGCCCTCCTGCGATTTGTCTTCGCCGACGCGATTGGCGTCGAAGCGTTCCTCGAAGATGGCCGGCGTTGCGCCCTGGCTGCTGCGCTCCAGTTCGTCGTACAGCCCTTTGTGCACCAGCCTTTGCCAGGCCGAAGACGAATCGGCGCCGAGCGAGTACAGCACCAGCACGCGGCGTTCGTCGGCCAGCGCGTGACCGCAGGCGCAGGCCAGCCACAGGGCGGCGGCCAGGCGCAGGACTGTACGGCGGTAGGGATGAGGGCGCATAGGGAAAACGAGTGTAGCACGCTGGCGTGCAACTTAATTTCCCTAAAGGCAACTATCGTGGCAGCTTTGCAACGTCTCTGCGTGATTTATTCGACCAGCAAGGAGTAAAGCTGGGCAGGCGTAATCGGCTTGACAAGATGCGCTGCAAAACCGGCGGCACGCGCCCGTTCCTGGTCCGCCGGCTGGCCATAGCCGGTCAGGGCCACCAGCCGCGTGTTGCCATAACCGGGACGGCGCCGCAACTCGGCGGCCAGCTCATAACCGTCCATGCCGGGCAGGCCGATATCGAGGATGGCCAGGTCGGGCACGAAGCTGGCACTGGTGCGCAGCGCACTGGCGGGATCGCCCACCGCCTGCACTTCGTGGCCGCCCACTTCCAGCAGGGCGCGCAAGCCTTGCAGCACGTCCTGGTTGTCGTCCACCAGCAGTACGCGGCGCGGCGTTACGGCAGCCATGCCGCCCGGCGCCGTGCTGGCTAGCGGCGCGCTGGCCAGGTCGCCGGCCAGCGGCATGTGGATGGTGAACTCGCTGCCTGCGCCAAGCCCGGCGCTGTGCGCTGCGATCTCGCCGCCGTGCAACTGCACCAGGCTGCGGGCAATCGCCAGGCCCAGTCCCAGGCCTCCGCGCGAACGGTCCAGCGACTGCGGGGCCTGCACGAATTTGTCGAACAGGTGCGGCAGCATGTCCGGGCCGATGCCGATGCCCGTATCGCGCACCTTGATCACGACGCGGCCCTTGACGGCGCCAGCCCGGACCAGGATATGGCCGCCCGGGTTGGAATATTTGGCCGCATTGGTCAGCAGGTTGACCAGCACCTGTACAAAGCGCATCGGGTCGGCATTGACCGCCAGGCCGTGCGATGGCACGTCCAGTTCCAGGGTTTGCTGGCGCTCCTCCAGCAGGCCGCTGACGGTTTCCAGTGCCTGCGCCAGCAGTTTCGCCAGCTCGACGCGCTCCGGCCGCAGCGCGATCTTGCCTTGCGCTATGCGCGCCACATCCAGCAGGTCGTCCACCAGCCGCACCAGGTGGTGGGCCTGGCGTTCGATGGCGGCGTGCTCGCGCGCCAGGCCGCCAAGGCCTTTCAGGCGCATCAGCTCCAGAGCGATCAGGATCGGCGACAACGGGTTGCGCAGCTCGTGCCCTACCATCGCCAGGAAATCATCCTTGGTGCGGTTGGCCAGTTCGGCATCGCGCCGCGCGCGCACCAGCTCCGTCACTTCGAAGGCGACAATGGCGACGCGGTCCACCTCACCGCGCCCATTGCGCACCGGCTGATGCACATAGTCGAAATAGCATTCCTGCAAGCCGCCGTCGCGTTTCAGCATGACGCGGCGCGCCTTGCCGGTCACCGGCTTGCCGCTGTTGAGCGCCAGTTCCATTTCCTCCACCATGCCCTGGCCTTCCAGCTCGGGGAAGGCGCGCCGCATCGGCAAGCCAATCAGCTCGCGCTGCCAGCTCAACTCCACGAAACGGTCGTTGGCCAGTTCAAAGCCCAGGTCGGGGCCGCGCACAATGGCGATGGCGGCCGGCGCTTGCTGAAAGGTGTTGGCCATGCGCACCATATGGGCGCGTTCGGCCTGGCGGATGCGGGCCCGCATCAGTTGCGAATCGACCCGCGTCAGCAGTTCGCGGGCGGAGAAGGGCTTGACCAGGTAGTCGTCGGCGCCGGCATTGACGCCTTCGATGCGCGCTTCCTCGCCGGCGCGGGCCGATAGCAGCAGCACCGGCACGTCGTGCAGCGCATGGTCGGCTCGCATGGCCGCGATCAGGCCAAAGCCGTCCAGTTCGGGCATCATCACGTCCGATACCACCAGTTCCGGTGCGCCGGCCAGCATGGCGTCGAGCGCCTCGCGCCCGTTGGCGGCCGTGCTGACGTGCCAGCGCTGGCGCAGCAGGCGCGCCAGGTAATCGCGCATGTCGGCGTTGTCGTCCACCACCAGCACGTGCGCGCCAAGCGTCAGCACGCTCTCGTCGTCGGCCAGGTCGAGGAATGGTTCCTCGTCGTCTTCTTCCGGCAGCCAGCGCTGCGCCTCCAGCCGGAAAGCCTCACGCACTTCGCTGGTGTCGGCGTCGGCGACATTGGTCAACTGATCGTCGCGCAGGTGGCTGTGGCCAAGCGGCAGCGTGATCGAGAATGTGCTGCCGGCACCCGGCCTGCTTTCCAGTTCGATGCGGCCGTGCAGCAGTTCCACCAGGTCGCGCACCAGCGCCAGGCCAATGCCGGAACCCTCGTGCGTGCGCGAGCGCGAGCCTTCCACGCGGCGGAAGCGTTCGAAGATGTGTTGCTGCTGTTCGGGCGAAATGCCGACGCCGGTGTCGGTCACCGACAGCACAGCCGACTGGCCCAGTTGCCGCAGCCTGACCGTGATGCCGCCGTCGAACGTGAACTTGAAGGCGTTGGACAGCAGGTTCAGCACGATTTTCTCGAACAGCGCGACATCGACCCAGGCGCCGGTATCGACTTCCTCGCAATCGACCGCCAGGTACAGGCCCGCGCTCTCGACCACCGAGCGGAAGCCGCTGGCCAGGTCGCGCGTGAGGCCAGCCAGGTCCACTTTCGCGTACGTGGCGTGCATGCGGCCGGCCTGCACGCGCGAGAAGTCAAGCAGTGTGTTGACCAGTTTTTGCAGGCGCAGGGCGTTGCGCTGCGCCAGGCGCAAGCGTTCGTGGTGCACGGCAGGGAGGCGGCTGGCGCTGTCGCCCAGCGCTTCTTCAATGGGGCCCAGCATCAGCGTCAGCGGCGTGCGGAATTCGTGGCTCACGTTGCTGAAGAAGGCGGTTTTGGCGCGATCCAGTTCCGCCAGCGCTTCGGCGCGCTGGCGCTGCTCGGCAGCGGCGCTGGCATTCTGCACGGCGGCAGATAGCTGGCCTGCCACCAGGTCGCAAAAGGTGCGGTATTCCGTATCGAGCTGGCGGGCGGGACTGATGCCCAGCACCAGCACCCCATCCGTGATCGGCAAGGCGAGCGCCACGCGCACCGCCTGGCTTGCAAGGCCCAATGGCAGGCCGGGCATGCCCTCCATTGCAATCGTCACCGCCTCGCCATGCGCCAGGACCTGGTCGACTGGCCACAAGGCCAGGTCGCAGGCTTCCTCCGCGACGTGGGCGGTTTGCTGCAAGCGCACCGTGTCGCCGGCGCGCTTGAACAAGAGCGCGAAAGGGATATCGTCCCGATTCTCGGCAATGGTGTGCATGGCGGTGGCGCAGGCGCTGGCCACGTCCTGCTCACGCAAGGCGCTGGCCGACAGCGTCGACAGCGTTGCCAGGCGGCGCGCGTTCAGGCGCGTACCGGTGGTGTCGGTGGAGGGGCAGAACAGGCCGCCCACTGCGCCGGTTTCATTGAAGATCGGGCTGTAGGAAAAGGAGTACCAGACTTCCTCCACCCAGTCGCCGCGGCTCATGAATAGCTGCACCGCGTCGACGTAGCTCGATTCGGCGCGCTGGAATACCTTGTCGACCAGCGGCCCGCAGTAGTGCCAGATTTCAGCCCAGACTTCCTGCGCGGGCCGGCCAAGGGCCCACGGGTGCTTGGCTGCGCCCAGCACGTCGATGTAGGCGTCGTTGTAGAGGAAGGTGGCCTCCGGACCCCAGCCGATCCAGATCGGATGGCTCGAGTTCAGCATCAGGTTGACGGTCGTGCGCAGGCTCTGCGGCCAGGCGTCGAGCGGGCCAAGCGGCGTGGAAGACCAGTCGAAGGCTGCAATCTGCCGGCCTAGGGCACCTGGAGAAGCAAGGAACTGTAAGCCTTCCGATTTGATAGTCACACGTTTCTCTAACTGTAATTTTTAGCAATTCTGCACTGTACGAAACTTGAACGGCGCACACAAGTGTCCTATACAGCGCGGCCCCCGGCCGCGTTTGACAGCACGATGCAAGCAACGGATACTGGGGCGATGACGATGCCGCCTTTCCCCATCCGCAAGGAGTGCCCGCCGGGCGCCTGCGACTGCCAGCGCGAGTCGCTGCTGGAGGACCCGCAAGCCGACCTGCGCGTCCTGCGCCTGACCAAGGAAGAAGAGAAGCGCCTGCTGGAACGCATCGAGGCCATCTCGACTTATGCGGAGCTGATGCGCATTGGCCAGCGCCTGGAAGAGCAGCTTGGCGTCTCGGTCCGTATCGCGCCCGGCCCGAACGAAGTCCGCACCGTGCGCGGCTTCCAGATCGAGCTGGGCGACCGGCCCGGCCTGTGCCGCAAAACGCGGCAAACTGTACCTGCGGCGATACGCAAATGCCTTGATCGACACCCGGAAATCGCTTTTGCAATCTTGAATGCCCACGATTTGTTTGCCGGGCAGTAAAATATATTTACTTCCTATCAAATCGAAAGCTGTATGTTTTGCAATATTCCGCGCGTGCTGCGCATGTCCATCCTCGCCGCCGCAGTGGCCCAGCCGTTGGCCTGGGGGCAGGATGTGACGGCCCGCCTGGGGCAGTTGCGGGAGTTTTCTTACCTCGCCACCAATGGCACGTTGGCCGAATTGCAGAAACTGAAACCGTTAGTTGCGCAGTGGCCGCAACGCGACCAGGCGACTTACTATTCCGTGCTCAGCAAGGTTACCCGGACCTCGGACCGCGCCACGTCGCTGAAGGCGGTGGCAGAGGAAGAGCGTATCGGCCATCAACTGGATGACGAATCGATCATCGCCAACAGCTTGCTTGACCGTTCCTATCTCTTCTCCGCGCTGGAAGACCGGGAGGCCGCGAGCAAGAACCTGGAACTGGCGCGCCAGCTGGCCGAACAGACCAGCGATTTTGCGCTCCAGGCCAAAGTGATCCTGACCGTTGGCCAGGATGAAATCCGGCGCGGGAATGGCCGCAAAGGGCTTGAATATATCGACAGCGCGGTGGCGCTGGCCGACAAGTCGGGGCAGCCGATTGCCCAGTTCATGGCGCTGCGCGCCAGGGCTTATGCGCTGAACGGCCTGGCCGGCGGCAGCCAGGAGGCGCTCAAGTCGATCGATGTCCTGAAGGCCAAGGCTGCGCTGATCCCGCTCGACGGCCCGATGATCAGGGCCCGCTATGCGGAATGGGAAATCGCCGAAAGCGCCGGCCAGGTTGCGCGCGCCCGTGAAGCCCTGAACGATGTGGTGGCGTGGCTCCAGAAGCATCATATGGACGACGATGTGCCCGAGCTGCAAGTCACGCTGGCTGACATGAGCTTGAAAAGCCAGGACTACAAGGAGGCGTTGTCGCTCAGCCAGGAGTCGAAGAAGGCAGCGCTGGCTTCCGGCAACACTGAAATGGCGGAGATTTCGCAGTTCAATGAAGGGATCGCGCTGATTTACCTGGGCCAGCTTGAAGCCGGCCGGGATGCCATCGAAGCGGTCAACATCGAGATGATGGATGCCGACGCGTTGTCGGAATATGCGCGGGCGCTGGACTACGTCGGCCTGAAGGAGCTTGCGCTGCAGGTCTACGCGCGCGCCGGGCGCAAGGCGCAGGACGCCAGCACGATCCAGTCCCAACTCCAGAAAAAAGAGCGCGAGGATGAAGAACTCTTGCGCCAGAAAGATGAAAACACCAAGGACTTGCGCAACCAGTCGAAGCTGCGGCTGGCCTGGTCGGTCGCAGCAGCACTGGCTGCGGTCGCCTTGCTCGCGGTGGCTTTCCTGTACCGCAAGCTGCGCGCCGCCAACGTCAGGCTGAAGAATTCCGATTCCCCAGCGGAATAGCATGTTAAATTTGCATCTCGCGTGAATCACCCACCGGGAGGAATGTAATGGACGCCTCCCGCTTGTGCCAGAAGAGCGATGAGCGGGAAAGCTGGTGAAAGTAGAGGAAGATGGATCCCCACAGGCCAACGGCATCAAAGTGCCCAGGTGAAAGTCAGCGTACTTTCGAGGCAAACAGGAGGATCCACATCATGAATGCTACGCCCAAAACCGTGGTCGGGGTAGATACCGCCAAGAGCGTATTCCAGTTGTACACGATAGACATGGAAACCGGCGAAGTGACCTGCAAGCAGCTTAAGCGTGTGCAGTTCTTGCAATGGTTTTCAAACCGCGCACCGTGCGTAGTCGGCATGGAAGCATGCGGCGGTTCGCAGCACTGGGCGCGCCAGTTGCAGGCGCAGGGGCATCAGGTCAGGCTGATGGGTGGCAAGATGGTCAAAGCGTTTGTCTGCGGTAACAAGAATGACGCCGCAGATGCCCGCGCTATTTGGCTGGCAGCGCAGCAGCCTGGCGTAAAAGCGGTTGCCGTCAAAAGCGAGGCTCAGCAAGCGGTGCTGGCGATGCACCGGATACGCCAGCAACTGGTGAAGAGCCGTACAGCGCAGCGCAACGAATTGCGGGGCTTGCTGGCCGAGTATGGCGAGGTGTTCGGCTTAGGTAAGGCGGCCTTCAATGCAGGCATGAAGGGTGCGCTGGCCCGTCTGGCGGAACGATTACCGGCGGTGCTGATCGATACCTTGCGTGAACAGTGGCATGAGTTGGTCAGGCTGGATGAACGGATTACTGCCATCGAAGCCAGATTGTTAGCATGGTTCCGCCAGGACCGCGCAACACAAGCCATTGCCGCCATACCGGGCGTCGGCCTGCTGACGGCAACGGCAGCGGTGGCGACCATGGGTCAGGCCAATGCTTTCCGCTCGGGGCGTGAGTTCGCCGCCTGGATCGGACTGGTCCCCGCCCAGAGCGGGACTGGAGGAAAGGTTCGGCTGTTGGGTATCAGCAAGCGTGGCGACACTTACTTGCGCACTCTATTGATTCACGGCGCACGTGCGGTACAAGCACACGCCAGGACACCGGGGAAATGGTTGCAGGAGATTGGCCAACGGCGACCACCTAACGTGGTAACGGTGGCGCTGGCCAACAAGATTGCGCGCACGATCTGGGCAGTATTGGCACATGATCGCGCCTATGACAAGGGGTACGTCAGCGTCCGGCCACAAACCACCATGCCGACGTGAAAATCAACCAACTACGAAAGGATGGCACGCCAACGGTTGCGATAGGTAAAAACAGTGATGACAGACAGGTCAGACCGGGAACCACTAAACCTGAATGCTTGCCGGGGCCTAAAGCCCGCCGGAGGAATGAGGAGTGGCTCAGCGGATTTCATCGGGGCCAGCGACAATGTCGCATACAAGGCCGGATATAGAACTGCGACTTTCTTCGTCTATGAATTGCTGGAATTACCTTGCAAAAGGGAGGCGTCCATATAGCAAGCATGGACATTTATGAGCTATACGACGCAAATAAGCATGCGGACAAGAACAGTTTCGCTTACGCATTTTGGGAATTGACGGACAAGCGCGGGCGCATGAAGGGACGGACGGAAGCGTTCTGCGAGGCCCGCAACAGCCTCGCTGCACTGGTCGAGCAACAACTCGCCACCCGATTTGGTAGCCTCCCTGCCTCGGCTATAAACGCGCTCGGGGAAGCAACTGAGGAGCAGCTTGAACAACTGGCCCTTGCACTACTCCGGGTAAGAACGCTGGATGACGCGCTGGTTGTCTCCGGCTTAATCGCCTGAGGCCTCACCCTTCGCCACCAAGGCCGGCTGCGTGGCCTTAGGCGATTGCAAAATCCCGGCGAGGAACCCGAGCCCGGCCGCCAGCCAGACCAGGGAGGCGACCACATCAAACGTCCACACACGATCAGGGAACTTGTACAGGTAAGGCACTACCAGCAGCCCGCGCAGCAGGCAGATCGCTGCAATCGTGCCCTGCGCCATTTGTGCGAATGGCAGCCAGCGCAAGCGCCCGGCGCCGGCCAGTGCATACAGACAGCAGATAAACATCAAGGCCCCAATGACTACCGCACCAGCCGGCGCGAACCACGTCCCGGCCCGGGCAGAGGCAAGCACTTTCGGAGGCGCCTGCAAGAAGGCATACCACTCCGGCCCCAGCCAAGGCGCCGCGAAATGGATCACGGCACCAAACAAGGAAATCCCCGCCGCCAGCAAGAAAGCAAACCGTCCCATCCTGCCCTCCAATGGTTGTCGAAACATTATTAAGCCGAATATTTTCTGTCATTGCAACAAATTTGCTTGCAATTCCTTTCATACTGTACAAAAATACAGACTGTCTATATCCACAGTTCACCATAGCGCCATGATCAAGCTCACAGCACGACAAGAACAGATCCTCAACCTGATCAAGGATGCGATCGACAGCACCGGCTTCCCGCCTACCCGCGCAGAAATCGCGGCGGAACTGGGCTTCAAATCCGCCAACGCTGCAGAAGAACACCTGAAAGCCCTGCAGCGCAAGGGCGCCATCGAAATTACCGCAGGCACCTCGCGCGGCATTCGCCTGACCGGCAACTTCGGCGGCCCGGCAACTGGCGCCGCGGCGCCGCGTCCGGCTGCGCGCGCCAATGTCGAATTCGACGACATGCCGGCCGTCCCCGCCGGCATGCTGGTTTCGCTGCCGCTGATCGGCCGCGTTGCCGCCGGCTCGCCGATCCTGGCGCAGGAAAACCTGGAAACCACGTACAGCGTCGACCCCAACTTGTTCTCGGCCAAGCCGGACTTCCTGCTGAAAGTACGCGGCGAATCGATGCGCGACATCGGCATCATGGACGGCGACCTGCTGGCCGTGAAAAAGACCGACAGCGCCCGCAACGGCCAGGTCGTGGTAGCCCGCATCGGCAACGATGTCACGGTCAAGACTTACCGCAAGACCGGCAGCAAGATCGAGCTGCTTCCGGAAAACCCGGACTTCAAGGTCATCACCGTGACCGAGGAAGACGACTTCGCCCTGGAAGGCCTGGCCGTTGGCCTGATGCGGACCTGGCACTGATGTCCAGGCAGTGCAGGCCGCATCCGCGCCCTGCACTGCTGCCCGCTCCCAGCAGCGTGCCCGGCATTACGCCGTTTTAAGTCCGCCTGCTCCCCGATTCCTGCATCCTGTCGCACCCGGATGCCACGACGCCCCCGCTCGAGTTATCCTTCTTGCATCGAAAACAAGAGGAGATCACATGCACGTCCGCCGTATCAGCTCGATCCTGTGCGCCTTGGCACTGTCCATTTCGACCGCATACGCAGCCGCCCCGCAGCAGCAGTTCGCGAATATGGGCGACCTGCAGCTTGAAAACAAAGCCACCATCAGCAACTGTTCGATCGGTTACCGCACATTCGGCACCATGAATGCCGACAAATCCAACGTTATCCTGTTTACGACCTGGCATACCGGCACCAGCCGCGATGCGGCCGGTATGCTGCAAAGCGGCGCCCTGTTTGATCCCGCGCCATGGTACGTGGTTGTGGTCGACGCGCTGGGTAATGGCGTATCCTGCTCCCCTTCCAACAGCAAGACCCAGCCCGGCCCATCCTTTCCGCAATTCTCGGTACGCGACATGGTCGCCAGCCAATACAAGCTGCTGACTGAAAAGCTGGGCATCAAGCATGTGCATGCCGTAATGGGCTATTCAATGGGCGGCATGCAGGCTTTCCAATGGGCCGCCAGCTACCCGGGCTTCATGGACGTTGCCATCCCCATCGCAGGCACGCCGCGACTGACTTCGTCCGACATGCTGTTCCTGCGCATCGTGGAAAAGTCGGTGCTCGACGAACCGGCATATGCGGGTGGCCGTTATGCAAAGAACCCACCGCTGCCAATGTATAACCTGCTGTTCGCCATGAACTTCGACAGCCCGGCGCACCGCAGCGCGCGCACCGCGCCGAAGGACTTCGAAAAATTCTTCCGCGAGAGCCAGGCCTCCGATCCTGACGGTACGGACGCCAACAACTCCCTGTGGCAGATCCGCGCCGTGCTCGGCCACGATATTGCCCGAGGCGGCAAGCTGGAAGACGAGGCTCCTCGCATCAAGGCGCGCCTGGTCCCGATCAACGCCGCGCAAGACCACCTGGTGAATCCCGGCCCGGCAATCGCCTTCGCCAAGCTGCGCAAGGAAGAAGCCACCGTGCTCGACACCGACTGCGGCCACGCAGCCCTGCGCTGCGCCATGCCGGCCATGAAAGCGGTTGTGGAAAAAGCGCTACGCTAGGCCCGCAGCCTGTCCCGCCAATCCTGCAGTTCGTCGCAGTCACGCTCCCCGGGTGGCTGCGCTAACTTACAGTCACAAAAAACACACCACAACCGGGGAGATTTGATGTTCAAACCTTTCTGCATCGCAGCCGCGATGCTGGCAACGCAATCCGCGTTCGCCTTCGATAACCAGTCCAACCACTACCGTCTCAGCATCGACAAGGATGCCAGACGCGCCCACGTCGAAGCCGATGTCTGGGTCGAAGGCCGCGAACTGGCGCTGTTCAATTGCATGCCGATCCCGCAGCTCAAGAACGGCCAGGCCGACCTGATCGAGAAACTGCAGGTACACGATATGGCCGGCAATGCAGTCGCGCTGGCCGACAAGGGCGAAGGCGAATACGCGGTGGCCGGCGACCGCCGCCTGCGCCTGTCCTACGACATCCGCCTGGAGCACGACAAATACCAATGGCCAGGCGGGAATGAGGAGGTGTCTTACCACACGGATGAAGGCCTGATGTCGGTCGGCTATCCCCTGTTCATCGTCCCCGGCGAGAAAATGCTCGGGCAAACCGAAGTCACCTTCGACCTGCCGATTGGATGGAAAGCGAACACCCCCTGGCGCAGCGCCGGAAAGCCCGGTGTCTTCCTGGTCGAAACACGGCGCGAACTGGTGAACAACGCGTTCTTCTTCGGCACGGCGCACTCGGAAACCTTCAAGGCCGGCGGCGTGGAAATGACGCTGGTGATGGGCAAGCAATACTGGAAGCGCCGCGACGCCTTCATCTCCATGATCGACAAGCAGATGAACAGCTACCAGAAGCTGTACGGCCGTGGCCCCGTCGCCGCCCGCTTCCTGATCGTCATCAACCAGGGCGACACCGGCGACGGCGGCGCGTTTGCCGGCTCTTTCAGCCAATACCTGAAAGACGATGGCAGCGAAGTCGCCCGCCCGATCTGGGGCAAGGTGATGGCGCACGAACTGGCCCACTTCTGGGACGGCCACTCGCTGGTACCGAAGAACGAGAGCGAAGAATGGTTCAAGGAAGGCGTGAACGATTATGTGACCGTGATCACCATGGCGCGCAACAAGCTGATGGACCGTAGCATGCTGATTCAGCAACTTGAGAATCTCGCGCGCGGCCAGAACGTCGCGCGCAATGTGCAAGGCCTGACGGTGACCGTACGGGAGGCCGTGAAGGACAAGCACCGCAACTGGCTGCTGGTCTACGGCGGCGGCACGATAGCCGGACTGGCGATGGACGTCGAACTGCGCAAGGCCACGAAAGGCAAAGTCAGTCTCGACACGCTGCTCAACGAGATGTACAGGGAATTCGGGCACAAAGGCAAGACGTACGACCAGGCCGACATCGTCCGCATCGGCAAGGCGATCAGCGGCGTCGACCTCGACCCGCTGCTGAACAACATCGTGGCCACCAGCAAGGCGCCCGACCTTGGCCCGCTGTTCAGGGACATCGGCCTGCGCCTCGAGCAGTTCGGCATGCTGGAAACCTACCTGCTGCGCGATCCCGCCGCGACAGCCGAACAGAAGTCCCGCTTCACAGCCATCTTCGGCGTCCCTTATTGAAACGGCAGAGCCCGTGTCAACCTTGGGGTCAGGCTCCCAAGTTGACACGGGCTCTACCGTGGCATAGCTGTGCTCGTGTCAACCAAAGAGCCTGACCCCAAGGTTGACACGGGCTGGACTATATCAGTCCAAAGCGTTCTTGAAGTCGGCGATCAGGTCGGCGGTGTCTTCGATGCCGACGGAGACGCGGATCAGGCTGTCGGCAATGCCCATCGAAGCGCGGCGCTCGGGACCCATCTCGTAGAAGATGGTGTGCGAGACGGGAATCACCAGGGTACGCGTGTCGCCCAGGTTGGAAGTTGGAATCGCCAGCTTCAGCTTGTTCAGGTAATCGAAGCAGTCAATGCCATCCTTCAGCTCAAAGCTCAGCAACGAACCGAAGTCCTTGAACAGCTCCGCTGCAATGCCATGCTGCGGGTGCGATTTCAGGCCGGGATAGTACACGGCTGCCACGCGCTCGTCGGCTTCCAGCATTTCAGCCAGCGCGCGCGCATTGACAGAGGTACGGTCCATGCGCAGCGCCAGCGTTTCGGCGCCGACGGCGATATGGTGTGCCGCTTCCGGCGCCAGCGAGGCGCCGAAATCGCGCAGCGCCTTGGCGCGGATCTGCACCAGGCCCCACTGCACCGCAGGGTTCTTCTTGTAGTTCTCGAAGATATTCGGGAACCTGGTCCAGTCGTAGGCGCCGGTATCGGTTAATGCGCCGCCCAGGGCATTGCCATGGCCGCCAATCGACTTGGTCAAAGCATTCACCACCAGCCCCGCGCCCACGTCTTTCGGGCGGAACAGGTAGGGCGACGTCATCGTGTTGTCGACGATGTACAGGATGCCGCGCTCCGCACACAATTCGCCGATGCGTTTCAAGTCGGCGATCTGGGTGCGCGGGTTGGCGATGGTCTCCACGAACACCATGCGCGTTTCAGGCTTCAGCGCCGCGGCCACATTGGCCACGTCGGTGGCGTCGACAAAGTCCACGCCCACGCCCTGCCCCGCCACCGTCTGCCACAGGGAATTGGTATTCCCGAACAGGAACGACGACGACACGACGTGGTCGCCGGCACGCAGCAGCGCCTGGAACACGGCGCCGATGGCGCCCATGCCCGTGGCGAAGCAGATCGTGCCCACGCCCTGCTCCATCTTGCTGACCTTGTCCTCCAGCGCGGCAACCGTCGGGTTACCCTGGCGGCCATAGCGGAAGCCTGGCTCCTTGCCCTGGAATACCGACGCCAGCTGGCGCGCGTCGGCGTAGCCGAAAGTCACCGAAGTATGGATCGGCTTGTGCAGCGAGCCGTGCTCGATGCCTTTCTGGCGGTCGTTGTGCAGGATGGTGGTCGTGAAGCCGTAGTTCTTCATCAGGATTCCGTCGTAGCAGTGTTCAGGTTCAGTTGCGTGCGCGCCGCGTCTTCCGCGACCTTGGCCTTCTTCGGGTTCACGCGCGCCTGTTCGATGCGGTCCAGGTACTCGGCCGATACGTCGCCGGTGATGTACTTGCCGTCGAAGCAGGAAGCTTCGAATTCGGTCAGCGCAGGATTCACGTCGGCGATGGACTTCTTCAGGTCTTCCAGGTCCTGGTAAACCAGCGCATCGGCGGTGATTTCCTTGCAGATCTCATCCAGCGTGCGGCCGTGGGCGATCAGCTCGTCGCGCGTCGGCATGTCGATGCCGTACACGTTCGGGTACAGCACTGGCGGCGCGGCGGAGGCGAAGATCACTTTCTTGGCGCCGGCTTCACGCGCCATTTGCACGATCTCGCGCGAGGTGGTGCCGCGCACGATGGAGTCGTCCACCAGCAGCACGACCTTGTCCTTGAATTCGTCGCCGATGGCGTTCAGCTTCTGGCGCACGGATTTCTTGCGCATCGCCTGGCCCGGCATGATGAAGGTACGGCCGATGTAGCGGTTCTTGATGAAGCCTTCGCGGTAGTCCACGCCCAGTCGCATGGCCAGCTGGATGGCGGCGGGACGCGAAGAGTCGGGAATCGGCATCACGACGTCGATGCCTTCAGCCAGTCCTTCGCGCTTGATCTTGTCGGCCAGATATTCGCCCATTTTCAGGCGGGTGTTGTACACGGAGGCGCCGTCGATCACCGAGTCGGGACGCGCCAGGTACACGTATTCGAATACGCATGGATTGAGCTTCGGCGCATCGGCGCAGATCTGCGCGTGCAGCTTGTTGTCCATGTCGATGAAGATCGCTTCGCCCGGCAGCACGTCGCGTACGAAGCGGAAGCCCATGCCTTCCAGCGCCACGGATTCGGAGGCCACCATGTATTCGGTGCCTTCGGCCGTTTCGTTGACGCCCAGGCACAGCGGGCGAATGCCGAACGGGTCGCGGAAGGCCAGCATGCCGCTGCCTGCAATCTGCGCCACCGCTGCATAGCCGCCGCGCACGCGCTTGATCAGCACCGTCACCGCCTGGAAGATGTTGGCCGGAGTCAGGGTGACGTCGGTGGAGGCTTTCTGGATCTCGTGCGCCAGCACATTCAACAGCACTTCCGAATCGGAATCGGTGTTGATGTGGCGGCGGTCGTTCTTGAACATCTCGTCCTTGAGCTGTTCCCAGTTGGTCAGGTTGCCGTTGTGCGCCAGGGTGATGCCGAACGGCGCGTTGACGTAGAACGGCTGCGCTTCTTCTTCGCTGGAAGAGCCGGCGGTCGGGTAGCGGCAGTGGCCGATACCGGAATTGCCATTCAGCGAACGCATATTTCGGGTGCGGAACACGTCGCGCACCAGGCCGTTGGCCTTGTGCATGGAGAACGTGTTGCTCTGGTTGGTTGCGATGCCTGCCGCATCCTGGCCGCGGTGCTGCAACAGCAGCAGCGCGTCATACAGCATCTGGTTGACTGGTTGGTGGGATACGACGCCGACGATGCCACACATGGTGTGCTCCTAAACTTGGTACTGCGGATTTAAAGAATTCTAAAAATGGACATGCTCCGCCATCGCGGCGGGCAGGAATGGTTTCACGGTACGCACGCCGGATTCCGCCAGGGGACTCAACAGCGCGCTCTTCCAGAAATCCTGCTTGGGCATGGAGGTCATCCCACACAATATGACGCCAACCAGCACAATCACAATGCCGCGGCCGAGCCCAAACAGGGCTCCCAGGCCGCGATCGGCGAAAGTCAGGCCGCCCGCTTCAATCAGCGCATTGATTGCCATGGTCAACAGGGCCATGAGGATGAGCACTCCGATAAACAGTGCAATGAAGGCAACGATCAGGCGCACAACCTCGCCTGGCAGCGATTCCGGCAGCATGGCTGCCAGCCACGGGCCATAGGCGTTGGCGACCACGAAGGCGACGATCCAGCCGGCCAGGGATAAAACCTCTTTGACCAGGCCACGCATGGTACTAATGACGATGGATGCGATCAGCACGAAAATAACCAGGTAATCGAAAATCGTCACGTCAGCGCAGCCTCGAATCGTACTGTCAGGCCGGGGTCACGTTGCCGCTCAGGCCCAGTTTGCCCAGCTTGGCTTTGGCCTTCTCGGCTTCTTCCTTGTTCGGGAAGGGGCCGATTCGCACGCTGGTCAATTCGCCATTGGCGGTGTTGACTTTCTGCGCATAGGACTTGATGCCGGCTTCGCCCAGCTTGCGCTGAAGCTCGTCCACTTTGTCTTTGGTGGCGAAGGCGGCGACCTTGACCACATATTTGCTTGCAGGCGCTGCTTCGGTCGGCTTGCCTTCCAGGATGGCCATCGCGCGCGCATCGTCAGTATGGGCAGGCTTGGCTTCCGGTTTAGGCTCCGGTTTCTTGGGTTCCGGCTTCGGTTCGGGATGCTTCACCTCGGCCTTGGCGACTTTCGGCTCGGTCGCTTTCGGTTCCGCCGCTTTTGGCGGCTTCGCAGTTTCGGTCACGGCCGGCTTGGTCGGCACGTGGACAATTTCTTCACCTTTATCCAGCGATGCTCCAGCCGCAGCGACTGGGGCCACAGTGCGCGAGGAAGGTGTCGCGGCAGCCGGCTTGTTGGCCGCCGGCGTTTGCGCAGGGGTGGCCGGCTGTTCCAGCGCAGGCGTCGGCGCCACAGCCGGGCCGCCATTCAGCGGCTCGCCCGGCTTGTCCTTGGAGGGCATATTGATAGCGATATCGGACACCGACGATTTCGGCTCCGAATCGAGCAGCATCGGCAGGCCGATGGCAACGGCCAGCGCCAGCGCGATCGCGCCTACCAGGCGGCGGCGGGCGCGCTTCTTCTCGGGCAGTACAGGGTCTGGGGTATTTTTGCTGCTATTGCGGCGCGGCGCCGCGTCGGCGCCAGCGCTCGATGCGCGCTTGGAACGGGCCTTCTCGTCCAGGGCCCTGTCGTCCTGTGCGCGGTAATAACCGCTGTCTTCACCAGCGGCATCTTGCTTGTTTTTGCCAAATTTCGATAACAAGCCCATGCGGAATTTTCTCAGTGGAGTGAGGATTTTTTCGCCGCCATAACGCCGGCGACAGTCAGGAATGATCCAAAGACCACAATTCTATCATTCTCGCCCGCCCTGCTCATCGCATTTGCGAATGCCTGGCCTGGTTCATCGAAAATATTGACGGTTTTTTCGCCCATGTTTGCTTCAATTGACTGCACTTTGGCGGCCAGTTCGGAAGCGGTCGCCGCGCGCGGCGATGGCAAATTGGTAAGACACCAATGGTCGACGCATGGCGCCATGGCCTTGATCACGCCGTCGATATCCTTGTCGTGCATCGAACCGAACACTGCGAAGGTGTACGGGCTGAAACCCATATTGCCAACGTTTTGCGCCAGCGCCGCCGCAGCGTGCGGATTGTGCGCCACGTCGTAGATCACGGTCGGGCGGCCCGGCAGTACCTGGAAACGGCCCGGCAGCTCCACCATCACCAGGCCGGTACGCACTTCCTGCGCGCCAACCGGCAGTTCCATCTTCAGCGCTTCCAGTGCCGCCAGCGCCGCGCAGGCGTTCAGCAGCTGGTTGGCGCCGCGCAGGCCGGGATACGCCAGCGAATTGCGGCGCTGCGAACGGCCGCCGTAATTCCACTGCTGCTTGTCGCCCGCATAATTGAAATCGCGGCCCATCAGCCAGAGGTCGGCACCGATTTCCATGGCGTGGTCGATCAGGGACTGCGGCGGCACCGGGTCGCTGCAGATGGCGGCTTTGCCGGTGCGGAAAATGCCCGCCTTTTCAAAGCCGATCTGTTCACGCGTGCCGCCCAGGTAATCGACGTGGTCGATATCGACGCTGGTCACGATCGATACGTCGGCGTCGATCACATTGACCGCATCCAGGCGGCCGCCCAGGCCAACTTCCAGGATCACCACATCCAGCGTCGCCTGCGACATCAGGTGCATGATGGCCAGCGTGGTGAACTCGAAATAGGTCAGCGAAATATCGCCGCGCGCCCGTTCCACGAAATTGAAGCTTTCCACCAGTTGCTCATCGCTGGCCATGTCCCCGTTCAGGCGCGCACGCTCATTGAAGTGCAGGAAGTGCGGCTTGATGTACAGGCCGACACGGTAACCGCCCTGCAACAGGATCGATTCCAGCATGGCGCAGGTCGAACCCTTGCCGTTGGTGCCGGCCACCATGATGACCGGGCACTTGAAGGCAAGCGCCATGCGCTCCTTGACGGCGCGCACGCGGTCCAGGCCCATGTTGATGACGGTTTCGGCATGGCGCGACTCGATCAGCGCAAGCCATTCAGGGAGGGTATTCGGGAGATTGGACATTATCGCCAGGGAGGGATTTTTGGGCGCGCAGCGCAGGAGGCCGCGCGCGCCGGTGATACTTAAACTTGACTTGAAACTTAGGCCAGCACTTCGGCGGCCTGGTTCTGCATCAGCGCCAGCAGGCGTGCGATTTCTTCGCGCATCTGGCGGCGGTCCACGATCATGTCGATCGCGCCCTTGGTCAGCAGGAACTCGGAACGCTGGAAGCCTTCCGGCAGCTTTTCACGCACGGTGTTTTCGATCACGCGCGGACCGGCAAAACCGATCAGCGCCTTCGGCTCGGCCATCACCACGTCGCCCATGAAGGCGAACGATGCGGACACGCCGCCCATGGTCGGGTCGGTCAGCACGGAGATGAACGGCAGCTTCTTCTCGGCCAGTTTGGTCAGCATGGCAGTGGTTTTTGCCATCTGCATCAGCGACAGCAAGCCTTCCTGCATACGCGCGCCGCCGGTGGCGGTCACGCAGATGAATGGCACTTTCTGTTCCAGCGCCACCTGGGCCGCGCGGGCGAAACGTTCGCCAACCACGGAACCCATGGAGCCGCCCATGAATTCGAATTCGAAGCAAGCCACGACAACCGGCAGGCTCATGATCGAGCCGCCCATCGCGATCAGGGCATCGGTTTCGCCGGTGGCTTCCATCGCCTGCTTCAGGCGATCAGGGTATTTCTTGCTGTCCTTGAACTTCAGCGTGTCGACCGGCAGGGTTTCCTGGCCGATTTCGTAACGGCCGCCGGCGTCCAGCAGTGCGTCCAGGCGCTCGCGGGCGCGGATACGCATGTGGTGGTCGCACTTGGGGCAGACGTGCAGGTTCGACTCGAGGTCGGTACGGTACAGGACTGCCTCGCAGGATGGGCATTTCACCCACAGGCCTTCAGGCATTGTCTTGCGAGCGGCAGCTTCCGAGCGCTGGATGCGCGGTGGCAGCAATTTTTCCAACCAGCTCATAAATTTCTCCTCTTGCACTAACTTAGGCCGGAAGTGTAGCCGGTTCTGCCTGTCCTGTCGAACAAAACAGGCAGAATATTGCCCTCAAATCAACGGTTTTCGTCGAGTGCCTGGCGAATGCCGGAAACGAACGATCGTACTGATTTTGCAGCGTTTTCCGGGCCGGCCGCCTCGATTTCCTGGATGATGCGGCTGCCGATCACCACCGCATCGGCCACAGAGGCCACGGCCTTGGCCGTGGCGCCGTCGCGGATGCCGAAACCGACACCCAGCGGCAACTGGACGTGCTTGCGGATCATGTCCAGCCGGCGCGCCACGTCTTCGGTGTCGATATGGCCGGCGCCGGTGACGCCTTTCAGCGACACATAGTACGTGAAACCGCTGCCGACGCGCGCCACTTGCTGCACGCGTTGTTCGGTCGAGGTGGGGGCGAGCAGGAAAATCAGGTCCTGGCCGGCTGCGCGCATCTTGGCGGCGAATTCCTCGCATTCTTCCGGCGGATAGTCGACCACGATCGCGCCGTCGGCACCGGCGGCGCGGCTGGCGTCGATGTAGGCATCGGCGCCGAGGCGTTCGATCGGGTTGGCATAGCCCATCAGGACTACCGGTGTGGTCGTGTTGGTTTTGCGGAATTCGCGCACGAAGTCGAAGCAGTCGCGGATGCCGACGCCGTTGGCCAGCGCACGCTCGCAGGCGCGCTGGATCACCGGGCCTTCGGCCATCGGGTCGGAGAATGGGATGCCCAGTTCGAGGATGTCGGCGCCGCCCTCGACCAGGGCGTGCATCAGTTCCACGGTTTTGCCGGGTTGCGGGTCGCCTGCGGTGATGAAGGTGACCAGGGCTTTCTTGTTTTGCGCTTTCAGGGTGGCGAAGGTTTGTTCGATACGAGTCATGTTTTTTCCTTTCAAACCGGTAAGGCAGTGTCTGACCCACGGGGTCAGACACTGGTACGCGGCGGTCGTTGGCCGGGTGCCCGCCCCTGCGGGTCAGGCACCGGTTTACCGGTTTTAGAACTGCAACCCCGCGCGCTGCGCAACGGTATGCATATCCTTGTCCCCCCGGCCCGACAGGTTCGCCAGGATGATCTTATCCTTCGGCAGCGTCGCCGCCAGCTTGGCCGCATACGCCAGCGCATGCGAAGACTCCAGCGCAGGAATAATCCCCTCGATATGGCAGCAATCATGGAAAGCCTGCAGCGCCTCGTCGTCGGTAATCGACACATACTGCGCCCGTCCCGAATCCTTCAGGTAGGAGTGCTCAGGCCCCACCCCCGGATAATCCAGGCCCGCCGACACCGAGTGCGTCTCGATGATCTGACCGCCCTCGTCCTGCAGCAGGTAAGTACGATTGCCGTGCAAAACGCCCGGATAGCCGGCCGTCAGCGAAGCGGCATGCTTGCCGGTATCGAGCCCCTCCCCTGCCGCCTCGACGCCAACCAGCGCCGTCGCAACCTGGTCGATGTAAGGATAGAAAATGCCCATCGCGTTCGAGCCGCCGCCGATGCAGGCCACCACATAGTCCGGCTGGCGCCCGGTCATCTCAGGCATCTGCTGCAGGCATTCCTCGCCGATCACGGACTGGAAATCGCGCACCATCATCGGATATGGGTGCGGCCCCGCCACCGTGCCGATGATGTAGAAAGTGTTTTCAATATTGGTGACCCAGTCGCGCATCGCCTCGTTCAGCGCATCCTTCAGGGTCTTGGAGCCGGATTCCACGGGCACCACGGTCGCGCCGAGCAGCTTCATGCGGTAAACGTTCTGCGCCTGGCGCTTCACGTCCTCGCTGCCCATGTACACCACGCACTCCAGGCCGAAGCGCGCGCAGATGGTCGCGGTAGCAACGCCGTGCTGGCCGGCGCCCGTTTCGGCGATGATGCGCGGCTTGCCCATGCGCTTGGCCAGCAAAGCCTGGCCGATCACGTTGTTGATCTTGTGCGCGCCGGTGTGGTTCAGGTCTTCGCGCTTGAAGAAAATCTGCGCGCCGCCCAGTTGGTCGGACCAGCGCTTGGCGTGGTACACAGGCGATGGACGGCCGACGAAGTGCTTCAGCTCATAGCGGAACTCTTCAAGGAACAGTTCATCCTTGCTGTAGCGGTCATAGGCTTCGCGCAGCTCGGCCAGCGCGTAGCTCAGGGTTTCGGCAACGAAGGAGCCACCGTAAGGGCCGAAATGGCCGGTGGCGTCAGGCAAGTGGTAAGACGAGGCGTGGAACAGGTGCGCTGGAGGCGCATCAACCGGGGTTTTCATGGTGCGGATCTTTCTCAAACGTGGCATCTGCTGCCCGCACGCCGCGAATGAACTCCGCGATCAGGCGAGCATCTTTGATACCCTTGGCGCGCTCGACGCCACTTGAGACGTCAACCGCGTAAGGGCGAACGCTGGCCACTGCGCCAGTCACATTTTGCACGCTCAAGCCACCACTCAAAACGGCCCGATGCGCGAGATCTTTTGGGATTAGGGACCAATCGAAAACCTTTCCTGCGCCGCCATATGCATCCACGAAGGTGTCGAGCAGGAGGCCCGAGAACAAGCCACTGGATGCGCGGCAAAGTCGCTCATATTCTAGCAGCTCAGCGCCGCTTGTGTCGGGTTTGACGCGGAAGACCCGTACAAACGCCCTGCCCGCCGCACGCGCCGCTTGCGCGCACTGCTCCGCCGTCTCATCGCCATGGAATTGCAAAAGTGATACGGGCGCCACCGCCACGGTGTCGGCCACCTGCTGCGCCGTGTGATTAACGAACAGGCCGACCGGCGTCACGAACGGCGGCAGCAGCGCAATCAGCTCGGCCGCGCGTTGCGGCGTCACGTAGCGCGGGCTCTTCTCGTAAAACACAAAACCCACTGCATCGGCGCCTGCCGCCACAGCGGCCTGGACGTCTTCTTCGCGGGTCAGGCCGCAGATCTTGATGCGCGTGCGTGGCATGTGTGAATTTCCTCAGAAAGCAGGCAGGATGCTGGGCTCCTCGTACGGCAAGCCCCATTTTGCGTCGTATTCGATCCGGGACAGGTACAGGCCGTCCGGCATGAAGGTCGGCGCCGCCTTGGTGCGGTCCTTCCCAGCCAGCAGCTCGCCCATCCATTCGATATTCTCGCGCCCCTGGCCAACGTAGACCAGCGAGCCAACCAGGTTGCGCACCATATGATGCAGGAAGGCGCTGGCGCGCAAGGTGAACAGGATCATGTCGCCGTGGCGCTCGATCTCGATCATCTGCATTTCCTTGACCGGCGTCTTGGCCTGGCACATGGAGGCGCGGAAGGCCGTGAAGTCGTGGGTGCCGATCAGCGGCTTGACCGCTTCGCGCATGCGCTCCACGTCCAGCTTCCAGTGGGTGAAGCCGGCGCGGCCCGCCAGCAGCGGCGAACGCACCTGGTGGTTGTACAGCAGGTAATGATAGGTACGGGAACGGGCGCTGAAGCGCGAATGGAATTCCTGCTCGGGCGTCGGCGCTTCCGGCACGTAGCGCGCCCAGCGCACGCCGATCGATTCGGGCAGGAAGGCATTGATGCCGCGCACCCAGGCGTGTTCCGCGCGATCGAGTTCGGTGTCGAAGTGCACGACCTGGTTCAGGGCGTGCACGCCGGCATCGGTGCGGCCGGCGCAGGTGGTGCCCAGCCTGACGCAGGCGAAGCGCTCGATGGCTTCCTCCAGCTTGTTCTGCACGGTCTGGCCGTGCGGCTGGATCTGGTAGCCAAGCCAGTCGGCGCCGTTGTACTGAACCCCTAATGCAATGCGTTTCAAAATAAAAAATGCCCGGTCAGATTGATCTGTGACCGGGCATTATACGGCGAATCAGGGATTAGCCGAGCTGGGCGCGCATTGCCGAAGCACGGGAGACCTGGTCGTCGCTGCCGCCGCGGATCACTTCATCCAGCAGCTCGCGGGCGCCTTCCTTGTCGCCGATTTCCTGGTAAGCCACAGCCAGGTCCAGCTTGGTGTCCATTTCCATATGGAGGGCGGACATCTCTTCCTCGTTCTTCGGCGCTTCGGCCGTCGCCTGGCCAACGCCGCCGAGGTCGAGGTCGATACCGGACAGGTCGAAGTCGGCTGCCGCCGGCGCCGCAGCGACGGCAGGAGCGGCTTCCACTGGCAGGTCCAGCGCGAAGTCGGCAGCCGACAGCGGCGCTTCTTCAACTGGCGCAGCAGCCGGCGCGCTCGCCGCTGGCAGCGAGAAGTCCATGCTGCTCAGGTCTGCCAGCGGGTCGGCGGCAGGTGCAGCCGGCTTGGACTCGCTTGGCAGGTCCAGGTTGAAGTCCATGCCGATATCGGCCATGGCATCAGCCACTGGAGCAGCTTCCACCGCTTCCACCTTGGCAGCCGGTGCATCCAGGCCCAGGTCGAAGGACAGGTCGTGCACTTCTTCCGCAGCAGGAACCGGTGCCGGCGCTGCTTCGGCAACAACCGGCGCCGCAGCGGCAGGCTCGTCGAAGCTCAGGCCGCCGAGGTCGAAGTCCAGGGTGTTGCTATCGGCAGCTTTCGGGCTTGGCTTGGATTCTTCAGCCAGGGACGGCAGCGCACCGGCGTCGCGGTCCAGGTCAAAGTCCATCGCGCTGACGGCGGCAGCAGGCGCGGCGTCCTGGCTCAGGTCCAGGTCCAGGCCATCGGCTGCAGCGTTGGCTGGTGCAGCGGGCTCAGCAAACATCGCAGCGAAGTCGTTGAGCTCATTCGACTCGCTGGCTACGAAAGGGGCTGCACCGGCGGCAGCGGCAGCACCGCCCATGCCGGCAGCGGCCTTGGCTTGCGCAGCACTCACGTACAGCGGATTGTCAGGATCGATGCTGACGCCCAGCGCAGCAGCTTGCGCCCACTCGTCGCCCACGCCCTTGGTCATCGAATACAGCTCGCTGGCCTGGGTTTCGAAGGAACGGGCATCCTTGCGGCCGGCGTAGATTTCCAGCAGCTTCAGGCGCACCGGGTGGCGTTCAGGATGGACGCGCAGCGCTTCCTTCAGGATTTCCTCTGCCTGGGCATCACGGCCGTAAGCGATGTACACATCGGCTTCCGCCACCGGATCGACTTCATTGGTGTCGAGCTGGCTGGCCGAAGGGGCGAAGTTGGAGTTGAACACGCTGTTGCTGGTGTCCACGCTCTGGCCGCCGGTTTCAGCGAACAGGGAATGCGCCGTGGTGCCTGGATCGCCCAGCACGCTGGCCGCTTCCGTATTCGGCAGCGCCAGTTCTTCGGCAGCCTTGCGGCGGCGTACCACCATCAGCGCAGCGATACCGAGCAGCGCAGCAACGCCGGCGCCGATCAGCTTGATGTTTTCCATGATCATGTCGACCAGGCCCGGCTCGACTTTCGCAGGCGGCGGCGTCACCACGGTACGCTTTGGCTTGGCCGGCTTTTCCGGTGCGGCCTCGGCCGGAGCGGCGCCTTCCGCGGCCACTGGGGCAGGTGCGGCAGCAGCCGGGGCGGTAGCAACCGGCGCCGGGACTGGCGTAGGCTCGGACAGCTTGACGGCCGGGCTGGCCGCCGGTGCCGCGGCAGCTGGTGCCGGCGCCGCTGCCGGGGCAGGTGCAGAAGCGCTGGCCTTCGCTTGCGCGCTGGCGGCAGCCTTGTTCTTCACCTCCATCAGCTTCTCGAGGTTGTTGACGTTCTTCTCCAGCTCCTTCACGCGGGCGCTGGCGTCGGCCATCTGGCGGTCCTTGGCGATCTTGTCTTCCACTGCGCCGGTCTTGCCCGGCTTGCTGGAAGCCTCGCCGGCCTTGGACAGTTTCAGCTGGTCTTTCGACTCGGTGACCGGCGTCGGGCGCTCCTTGACCTGGGCAGTGATCTTGCCGGTCTGGCTCTGCTGGGATTCAGCTTCCTTGGACGGCGTGGCCGCAGCCACCTGGCCTGCCAGCTTGGAGCGGTAGGCGTTGAAGTCGGCAGCATGCGCCACCACCACGCCGTGGGCTTCGCCCTGGCTGGTGCCTTTGACGGTGCCGGCATCCGGCACGGACAGGATGGTGCCGGACTTCAGGCGGTTCATGTTGGAACCGTTGAAGGCGTCCGGATTGGCGCGGTACAGCGCGACCAGCATCATGTCCAGCGACACGTCGGCCGGCTTCAGGCGGCCGGCGATCTTGCCCAGCGTATCGCCCTTCTTGACTTGGTAGCTGTCGGCAGCAGCGCCGTCCTGGGCGGCAGCGGCGCGCGGCGCAGCCGCCGGCTCCGGTGCACGCGACGGTGCGGCAGGCGCGGTCGGCGCTGCGCTTGGTGCAGCAGCCGGGGCCGGCGCCGCGGCAGCTGGCGCAGCCGCCGGAGCGGCCGCCGGCTTGGCGGCAGGGCGCGAACGCTGCGCTGCCACTTGCGCCGAATTGGTCGTGCGCAGGTCGGCAGGATCGAGCAGGAAGGTGTATTCGCGCACCAGGCGACCATTGGTCCAGGTCAATTCCAGCAGCATGTCAACGAAAGGCTCGTTGATCGGCTGGGACGAAGTGATGCGGATAAATTGGCGCGAGCCACGGGCTTCGACCTCGAAGCGCAGGCTGAGCAATGCCGAATTGAAGTCGATATTGGCGGCGCGGAAGGCATCCGGCGAGGCCAGCTTGGCCACCAGTTCGGACGCTTCTTCAGCGGAAACGGCCGTCAATTCGATTTCGGCGCGCAGCGGCTGCCCCAGCGAGGAGAGCACAGTGAGCTTGCCAAGGCCTGCTGCGTTGACGGAAATAGGTGCGAGCACTGCACCGCTGAGCACAGCAGCGGTCAGTGTTTTCAACGCGAACGAAGCGACCTTGGAAGGTTTTTGTACAGGCATAGTGAGCGACGAAAAATGGTTAACGTGGAAACAAAGTTACTTTTCCAGAGGTCTCAACATAACATCATGCTTTAGAGCATGCAAGCATTGTCCCACTATTCTTCCTTTAAAGGAACTATTCTGTTTCGTTCATGCCGAAAATATTCCTTCGCCCAAAGAAAAAGCCGGAATTTCCTTTGAAATCCGGCTTTTAGAAAATACTTCTTATCTTGTTTATTATTCAGTAGGTATTAGCTGATTAATAACTTTTTATTTATCCAATACGATGCGCAGCATGCGGCGCAGCGGCTCGGCGGCGCCCCACAGCAGCTGGTCGCCGACGGTGAAGGCGGACAGGTAGTCGCCGCCCATCGACATCTTGCGCACGCGGCCGACCGGAATCGCCAGGCTGCCGGTGACGGCGGCCGGGGTCAGTTCCTTGACCGACGCTTCGCGGGTGTTCGGCACGAACTTCACCCACTGGTTGTCCTTGGCGATGATGTCGTTGATCTCGTCCAGCGGCACATCCTTGCGCAGCTTGATGGTCAGCGCCTGGCTGTGGCAGCGCATGGCGCCGATGCGCACGCACAGGCCGTCGACCGGGATCGCGGAGGCGGAGAAGCCTTCGCCGCGGCCCAGGATCTTGTTGGTCTCGGCGCCGCCCTTCCACTCTTCCTTCGACTGGCCGTTGCCCAGGTCCTTGTCGATCCACGGGATCAGGTTGCCGCCCAGCGGCACGCCGAACTGCTTGGTTTCTTCCGGCGACAGGCCGTGCTGGGTGGCCAGCACCTGCTTGTCGATTTCCAGGATGGCGGAAGCCGGGTTGTCCAGCAGGTGCTTGACGGAGGCGTTGATGGTGCCGTACTGGGTCAGCAGCTCGCGCATGTGCTGGGCGCCGCCGCCGGAAGCCGCCTGGTAGGTCATGGAGGTCATCCACTCCACCAGGTCTTGCTTGAACAGGCCGCCCAGGCCCATCAGCATGCAGGACACGGTGCAGTTGCCGCCGATGAAGTTCTTCACGCCCTTGGCCATCGCGTCCTTGATCACGTTCAGGTTGACCGGATCGAGCACGATCACGGCATCCTTGTCCATGCGCAGGGTCGACGCGGCGTCGATCCAGTAGCCGTTCCAGCCCGCTGCGCGCAGCTTCGGGAATACCTCGGTGGTGTAGTCGCCGCCCTGGCAGGAGATGATGATCTCGCAGCGTTTCAGTTCGTCGATGTTGGTGGCGTCTTTCAGGGTAGTCTCGTTCTTCGCCATCTTCGGCGCAGCGCCGCCGGTGTTCGAAGTGGAGAAGAATACCGGCTCGATGTGGGCGAAATCACCCTCTTCCTGCATGCGCTGCATCAGGACCGAACCGACCATGCCGCGCCAACCAACCAGACCTACGAGTTTCATTTTGCTTTCCTTTGGGTGTGAATTCTTCAGAGTGCCTCAGAGTGCCGCTACGACTGCGTCGCCCATCTGCTCGGTGCCCACCTTGGTGGTGCCCTCTTCGTAGATGTCAGGCGTGCGCAGGCCCTGGGCCAGCACCTTCTTGACTGCGTTTTCGATGCGGTCGGCCTGCTCCGCGCGGTTCAGCGAATAGCGCAGCATCATGGCGGCCGACAGGATCGTGGCCAGCGGGTTGGCAACGCCCTTGCCCGCGATATCGGGAGCCGAGCCGTGCGATGGTTCGTACAGGCCCTTGTTGTTGGCGTCCAGCGAAGCCGATGGCAGCATGCCGATCGAGCCGGTCAGCATGGCCGCGGCGTCGGACAGGATGTCGCCGAACATGTTGCCGGTGACGATGACGTCGAATTTCTTCGGCGCGCGCACCAGCTGCATGGCGGCGTTGTCGACGTACATATGGTCCAGCGCCACGTCCGGGTATTCCTTGTGCACGTCGGTGACGATGTCCTTCCAGAACTGGAAAGTTTCCAGCACGTTGGCCTTGTCGACGGAGGTCAGGCGCTTGCCGCGCTTTTGCGCCGCCTGGAACGCCACGTGCGCGATGCGGCGGATCTCGCCTTCCGCATAGCGCATGGTGTCGAAGCCTTCGCGCTGGCCCTTGAACGGACCGTCCGGGCATTCGCGCACGCCGCGCGGCTGGCCGAAGTAGATGTCGCCGGTCAGTTCGCGCACGATCAGGATGTCCAGGCCCGACACCACTTCCGGCTTCAGCGTCGAAGCGCCCGCCAGTTCAGGGTACAGGATGGCAGGGCGCAGGTTGCCGAACAGGCCCAGGTTCTTGCGCAGGCCGAGGATGGCCTGCTCCGGACGCAGCGGACGGTCCAGGGTGTCGTACTTCCAGTCGCCGACAGCGCCGAACAGCACGGCGTCGGCCGCCTTGGCCAGCGCCAGGGTTTCCTCCGGCAGCGGATGGCCTTTGGCCTCGTAGCCGGCGCCGCCGACCGGCGCGGTTTCCATTTCAAATTTCTCGTCGAGCGCGTTCAGGACCTTGACGGCCTGGCTGACGATTTCCGGGCCGATGCCGTCGCCCGGCAGGATTGCGATTTTCATGATCTTTTTATCTGTTAAATGACATTCGCCAGCCAGGGCTGGCTGGCAAGGCGGCGCTCTTCGAACGCACGGATCTCGTCGGCATGGCGCAGGGTCAGGCCAATATCGTCGAGACCATTCATCAGGCAGTACTTGCGGAAGGCGTCGATCTCGAAGGGATAGGAGACGGAGCCGTTGCTGGTGCCGACACGCTGCTGTTCAAGGTCCACCACCAGGCGGTAACCCGGGAAAGCCTTGACTTCATTGAACAGATGATCGATCTGCGCTTCGCTGAGAACGACCGGCAGCAAGCCGTTCTTGAAGCAGTTGTTGAAGAAGATGTCCGCAAAGCTCGGCGCCAGGATGGCGCGGAAGCCGTACTGGTCGAGCGCCCACGGCGCGTGTTCGCGCGAGGAGCCGCAGCCGAAGTTCTTGCGGGTCAGGAGAATCGAGGCGCCCTGGTAGCGCGGCTGGTTCAGCACGAAGTCCGGATTGAGCGGACGCTTGCTGTTGTCCATGCCCGGTTCGCCGTGGTCCAGGTAGCGCCACTCGTCAAACAGGTTGGGGCCGAAACCGGTACGGTGGATCGACTTCAGGAATTGTTTAGGGATGATCGCGTCGGTATCGACGTTGGCGCGGTCAAGCGGTGCAACTAAACCTTCATAGACGGTAAATTTTTCCATGATTCTCAACGGGTGGCGACGGCGGACCGTCGCGGTCCGCCGGTCAGCGGTTATTTATTGCCGGCGCCTTCCATTTTCTGGCCGACTTTCTGGATATCCTTGCCGAATCCTGCAACGGTATTGCAACCGGTCAGGGCAAAGGCGGAGATGGCAATGGCGATGGCAAATAGCTTTTTCATGATGTCTGCTGTAGCAAGCAAAGGTTAGCGGATGGATCGAACATCCACGAAATGGCCGGCGATACCGGCAGCCGCCGCCATGGCGGGAGACACCAGGTGGGTGCGTCCGCCCTGGCCTTGACGGCCTTCAAAATTACGGTTCGAAGTCGAGGCGCAGCGCTCGCCCGGATCGAGGCGGTCGGCGTTCATGGCCAGGCACATCGAGCAGCCCGGCTCGCGCCATTCAAAGCCGGCGGCCTTGAAGATCGCGTCCAGCCCTTCGCGCTCGGCCTGCTCTTTCACCAGGCCCGAACCCGGCACCACCAGCGCCAGCTTGACGTTGGAAGCGCGCTGCTTGCCGCGCACCACGGCAGCGGCGGCGCGCAAGTCTTCGATGCGCGAGTTGGTGCAGGAGCCGATGAACACCTTGTCGATGCGGATGTCTTCGATGCGGGTATTCGGCGTCAGGTTCATGTACACCAGCGCTTTTTCCATGGCGTCGCGCTTGACCGGGTCTTTTTCCTGGTCCGGGTCGGGCACGCGGCCGTCGATCGACGTCACCTGCTCCGGCGAGGTGCCCCAGGTCACCTGCGGCAGGATCTGCGCGGCATCGAGCGTCACGACGAAGTCGTGCTTGGCGCCCGGGTCGGAATGCAGGGTGCGCCAGTAAGCGACCGCCTGCTCCCATTGCGGGCCCACCGGCGAGTACGGGCGGCCCTTGACGTAATTGATGGTGGTTTCGTCCACCGCGACCATGCCGGCGCGGGCGCCCGCTTCGATCGCCATATTACAGACGGTCATGCGGCCTTCCATCGACAGCGAGCGGATGGCCGAACCTGCGAATTCGATCGCATAGCCGGTGCCGCCCGCGGTGCCGATCTTGCCGATCACGGCCAGCACGATGTCCTTGGCGGTCACGCCGGCCGGCAGCACGCCGTCCACCTGCACCAGCATGGACCTGGATTTCTTGGCCAGCAGGGTCTGGGTCGCCAGCACGTGCTCCACTTCCGAGGTGCCGATGCCGTGCGCCAGCGCGCCGAACGCGCCGTGGGTCGAGGTGTGCGAGTCGCCGCACACCACGGTCATGCCCGGCAGGGTCGCGCCCTGCTCCGGGCCGATCACGTGCACGATGCCCTGGCGCTTGTCGTTCATGTTGAAGTAGGTCATGCCGACCGACTTGGTGTTCTTGTCCAGGGTTTCCACCTGCAGGCGCGAGACCGGGTCTTCGATGCCGTGCGAACGGTCCGTGGTCGGAACGTTATGGTCGGCCACGGCCAGGTTGGCCGACAGGCGCCAAGGCTGGCGGCCGGCATTGCGCAGGCCGTCGAATGCCTGCGGGCTGGTCACTTCGTGTACCAGGTGGCGGTCGATGTACAGGAGGGCGGTGCCGTCTTCCTCGGTGCGTACTACGTGGGATTCCCAGAGTTTGTCGTAAAGCGTTTTCATGATGCTGCCAAATAAGGTGATCCGTTTGATTATGCCATATTTTGTGCAATGCAAAATCCGGCTGTTTTCCGCCTTGTGAGCAATTCAACGTAGATTTCGAGCGATGGCGCCAAATAAAAAAAGCCTGCAGCCCCTTTTTGGGAGGCTGCAGGCTTGTGTATTTCAGTTTTTCCTGGAGGTGGCTTACGCCGCCATCCTTACACTTCCCCTGCAACCGTCCATCAGGAACGATAGGCCAACTACTAGGACCAGGTCGCCCTCGGCGGAACGCGCGGTGCCGGTGATGCCGTCCACCGACAACGCGGTCATCGGTTTAATCACCAGGTCGGCAGTGCCGTCCACGGCCGCAACGGCCAGGATGTACGGCTGCGGCGAGTTGATGACGATGCCCACGCGCTCCGAGCATGGCTCGTAGCCCAGCGCACCGGCCAGCGAACGCACCGGCAATGGACGGCCCTGGTCCTTGAGGACCGGCGCGCCGCCCACTTCCATGAACACTTCCGGCAGCTCGACCACGCGCTCGACCACCGCCATCGGCAACGCCAGCAGCGCACCGGAGGTGGAGACCAGCATGGTCGGCACGATCGACAGTTCGATCGGCAGGCGGATGGCGAACTTGGTGCCCTTGCCCAGGGCCGATTCGATATGGATCGCGCCGCGGTTCTTTTCCACGGCGGTCTTGACCACGTCCATGCCGACGCCGCGGCCGGACACGGAGGAAGCCACTTCCTTGGTCGAGAAGCCCGGCAGGAACACCAGCTGGTAGGACTCGTCGTCCGACAGGTTGGCGCTCGGCGAGATCAGGCCCTTCTCCGCTGCCTTGCGGCGCAGCGCGACCGGGTCCATGCCCTTGCCGTCGTCCTGTAGCACGATCATGACGGAGTTGGCCTCCTGCCATGCCTTCAGCGAGATGTAGGCCTTCGGCGGCTTGCCGATGGCCATGCGGGCGTCCGGCGCTTCCACGCCGTGGTCCAGCGCGTTGCGCAGCATGTGCACCAGCGGGTCGTACAGGCTGTCCACCACCACGCGGTCCACTTCGGTTTCCGCGCCTTCGATGGTCAGCTCGACTTCCTTGCCCAGGTCCTTCGCCAGCTCGCGCACCAGGCGCGGGAACTTCTGGAACAGGCGTCCGACCGGCTGCATGCGGGTCGCCAGGGTGGCGCGCTGCAGTTCGGTGGAATAGCGCGAAGCGCGCTCCAGGGTTTCGGTCAGGGCCGACATCAGCGTCGCCGCCTGGCCTTCGAACTTGAATTGCTGCAGGCGTTCCAGCAGCACGGCTGCCTGGTTGGCGGCCTGCACCGATTCGCCGGCCACTTCCAGCAGTGCGTCGAGCTTGACGGCGTCGATACGGATCGATTCTTCCTTGGCGGGCGCGGAGGTCGGCTTGGCTTCGCCGGCTGGGCGTTCTTTCGCCTCCGGAGCCGGGGCATGCACCGCGGCCTGGGTGCCTTCGGCGGCAGCATGCGCCGCAGCCACGCCTTCGGCACGCGCATCGACCACCGGACGCACATAGGTGCCTGGCGGCACCACGGCTTCGTACATGCCTTCCCAGTCCAGGCCATCGGCCGATGGCGCAGCGGCAGGGGCAGCGCTCGGTGCAGCGGCAGCCGGGGCGGCGGCAGGTGCCGCAGCGGCCGGGGCGGCAGCCGGCTTGGCCTTGCCCGCGGCGGAGCTGGCCTTGCCCTCGATCGCATCCTTCAGGATCGCTTCCAGGTCAGCCGGCATGGGCGCCAGCTGGTCCGGCGCAGTGCCGTTATTCAGGTCGGTCAACTGGTCGGCCACGAAGCCGGACGCCTGCAGCGCCGCTTCGATCGACAGCGGCGTGACGGGCGCCGCGCCGGTGCGCAGCGCGTCGAACAGGTTCTCGGTCAGGTGGCAGGCCGACACCAGCGCGCCCAGGTTCATGAAGCCCGCGCCACCCTTGATGGTGTGGAACGAGCGGAAAACTGCGTTCAGCGTTTCCTTGTTGTCGGGGTCACGTTCGAGGCGCAGCAGGTGCTCTTCGACGTTGACGGCCAGGTCCATGGCCTCGACAACGAACTCCTTGAGCATATCGTCCATTAGAACCCCAGGTCGGCAAGCAGGTCATCGACGCTGTCCTGATTCAGGGCTTCCGAAGGCACGGACGGACCCGACATCAGCGACACCTCTTTCTGCGCAATCTTCTCGCGCACATCGGCCGGCGCATTGTCTTTCAGCAGTTGCGCCAGCTCGGATTCGACCTTCTTGGTGATGGCGACGACCTTCTTGATCAACTGGCCGGTGATGTCCTGGAAGTCCTGGGCCATCATGATCTCCAGCAGGCGCGCTTTTTCCGCCTCGGTCGCTTCCGACACCTTGGCGGCGAAGGCACGCGAATCGCCGGCCAGGGCTTTGAATTCGTCGATGCTCAGCTTGCCCGCAAACAGGGCCGCCCAGCGCTCTTCCATTTCCTTCGACTGCTTGGACAGCACTTCCTGTGCCGGCATGCCGTCGTCCAGGGTATTCAGGACCTTGTTGGCTGCCTGCTCGGTCAGCGAGGCCACGTATTCGAGGCGATCCTGCGCGTCCACGATCTGGGTGGACGCTTCGGTCAGGGCCTTGTCGTAGCCCAGTTCGCGCAGCGAATCGTGCAGCAGGCGCACGATGCCGCCCAGGCGCTCGAACATGCCTTCCGCGTGCTCGCCGCCTTCGGCCGGCGCGTCGCCGCTGACTGCAGCCGGTTCAGTGGCCGGGACCGGGGCCGGGGCTGCCGCCTTGCTCGATGCTGCTACTGAATCAAACAGGCTTTCCAGGTCATCGGAATCGCCCGACCCGGATGCCGCAGCGGCCGCGGCAGGCGCTGGAGCAGGTGCAGGCGCGTTGGCCCGTTGCGCAGATACTTCCTCAAATAATGCATCGAAATCATCAGCGGCGTCGGTCATAATTCCTGCTTCTCCATAATTTTCAAAAGTTCCTGCTGCCGGGAAAAAATTGTCAAATTTGACGCTCGGCAATAAACAAGGCACTCACGCGAGTGTAACAGGGGCAGCCCACTCAGTTCAATCTCTTAGGTGAAGCCAAATCGCCCTCCAAGTGTACTGTTGTATTTGCGGATAGTGTGAAAGACGCGCTGCAAGCCCCTGAAATAACGGGAGTTTGCGCCATCTGCGATGTCCTCGTGACAGTTTCTTGATAATTATCAACTCTTTACAGCAGAACAATACTGGTAAACGGGGCTACAATGAAGGCAGGAACTGGCTCTTTTAAATAGTTAAAGGAGGCTGAGATATGTATCGGAAAATCCTGATTACGACGGACGGCTCGGCCGTTTCCAGCAAGACCGCCTGCGCCGGGGTCGAATTCGCCCAGCAGCTAGGCGCGGAAGTGCTGGCCCTGTTCGTGGCGCCGGAATACCAGTACCCGATTTACGTGGAGATCATTCCGCCCAGCTACCCAAGCGAAGAAGAGTACCGTGCGGCAATGCAGCGCGCCGGCAATGAGCATGTCCAGTCTATCCTTGAGTCCTGCGCGAAAAAAGGCGTCCGGGCGGAAGGCATGACAGCCTTTGCCGAAAGCGCCGCACTGAAGATCGTGGACGTGGCCAGCCAGTGCGGCTGCGACCTGATCTTCATTGGCTCGCACGGCCGCAGCGGCTGGGGCCACCTGCTCCTGGGCAGCGTGACCAACAAGGTGCTGTCGCATACCAAGATCCCGGTGCTGGTGCACCGGCTGATCAAAGACCCGCGCCCGGCCTGAACGGCCTGGCGTTACCACGCGCTCCGGCCTGCCGGGCCGGAGCGTGAAGACCAGTATTGCTAACTATTGAGGAACTATGATTCGAATTGTCATTGCCGACGACCACACCATCATGCGCGAAGGGCTCAAGCGCATTCTTGACGGGGCTCCCGACATCGACATCGTAGGCGAAGCCATCGACGGCTTCGAAGTCCTCACCCACATCCGCCAGGGCGGCTTCGACCTGCTGCTGCTCGACCTGTCCATGCCAGGGCGCAGCGGCGTCGACCTGATCCGCCAGATCCGCAGCGAATCGCCCAAGCTGGCCATCCTCATCCTCACCATGCACGAGGAAGAGCAATACGCGGTGCGCGCCATCCGCGCCGGCGCCCAGGGCTACCTGACCAAGGAAAGCGCCGGCACCCAGCTGGTGGGCGCCATCCGCAAGGTGGCCTCCGGCCGGCCCTATATTTCCACCGAAGTGGCCGAGCAACTGGCGCTGAACATCATGCAGCCGGCCGAAACCTTGCTGCACAAGCAGCTCTCCGACCGCGAATTCGAAGTGTTTACGCTGCTGGTGTCGGGAAAATCCATCACCGAGATCGCCAACGGCCTGCACTTGAGCGTCAAAACCGTCAGCACCCACAAGACCCGCATCATGCAGAAGATGGGCATGGCTTCGCTGTCCGAAATGGTCCAGTACGCAGTGGCGCACAAGCTGCTGACCCCGTTCAAGGCATGATGGACAAGATTGCCTTTAGGATAATTCCTACACTACCGGTCTACCCTCCTACGGGCATATTCAGCAACCACTGATATTTTTCCCACATTCACGTTGGCATACTGAAACCATTCCGTTTGGGAACCAGGAGATCAGCATGCTCTCAACGCAACCCGTGTCCCATGAGGCCGGCCGCCAGCGGCAAGGCCGTTTGTGGTCCAACCTGAAAGAAGTGTGCGAACTGCTGCACTTGCCGCCGGTATCGCTCAATTCCGAAGAGCTGCTGTTCCAGCATGTGCAGTTCAAGACCGGCCAGCGCGTGCATACGATTGGCCAGCCGTTCGACATGCTGTACGTGGTCAACTCCGGCTTCATGAAAACGGTGCTGATTGACGAATTCGGCAACGAGCAGGTGCTGGCCTTCCCGATGAAGGGCGACCTGATGGGCGTGGACGGCATCCACAGCAAGACTTACGCCTCGGAGGCGGTGGCGCTGTCGGACTGCGACCTGATCCTGCTGCCGTTCAAGAAGCTGACCACGCTGGGCCGCACCCACGTGGAGCTGGAGAACATGATGTACGGCGTGATGAGCCGCGAGCTGGTGCGCGAGCAAGCCATGATCGGCATGCTGGGCGCCCTGAGCGCGGAGGCCCGGGTGGCGCGCTTCCTGGTCACGCTGTCGGAAAAGTTTTCGCAGATGGGTTATTCGAGCAAGCTGTTCAACCTGCGCATGACGCGCCACGAGATCGGCAGCTACCTCGGCTTAACGCTGGAAACGGTCAGCCGCACCCTGTCCGCCTTCAACGAGATCGGGCTGATCAGCGTGGACCAGCGCACCATCGGCATCAAGGACGTCGACGCCCTGAAATCCCTGCGTCGCCTGCCGCCATCGCGCACGCGCAGCAAGCTGCCGTCGCGCGCCAAAGCCGCCGCCAGCGAAGCTGCCGTGCCGCTGCTGGCGACACTGTAAAGAGTACTACTCACCCAGCTTTGGCCCGCTTCGGCGGGCCTCTTTTTTTCTTCAATAATTTATTTGACAAGCATTGCCGACCTGCGCATAATGCAAATGCGAATCATTCTTATCTGAGGAAAAACAACAATGCAAACTTCCGCCACGATCGACGCCCCCAAACCCAAGGCTGCTGCCGCCCCTGCCGCGCAGCAGCCGACCCAGCCCCTGCGCCGCTACACCACCGCCGGCCTGATGGAAGACCAGCGCGAAATCGAAATTGAACACGCGGGCCGCATCTACCGTCTTCGCATCACGCAGTTGAACAAGCTGATCCTGACTGCCTGAGGCTTACCCTCCCCAATCGCCAGCCAGCCGTCACACGCGGCAGCCAGCCACCCCTGAACTTTTGGAGTGAATCATGGCTATCGACCGCAACGACCCGATCTTCACGCACAGCGCCGCTGCCCGCCAGCCGGAGCTGATGCTGTCCGCCGTGCTGCACCTGATGTCGCATTACACCGCCAATGCCGCCGACAACGGCGGCTGCGTCAAGCTGGCATCGGTCATCGAACGCCACCTGAAAGCGCTGTCGGCGCAGCCGGACCTGGCGCCGGTGCTGCGCGCCACCTGCCAGCAATTGTGCGAACAGTGGGCCGTGGTCGTTGAACAAGCCCGTCCTCCACAGGAACGCGCCAGCTTCCTGGCGCGCCTGATCGGCCGTCCCCGCCCTGCCCCGCTGCCCGCCTGAGGCCCGCCATGTGCGACAAGCACGACGCGCCTGCCGCCAAGGCTGCAGCAGGCGAACCGGCACGGCGCCGCCGCATCTGGGACCTGCCCCACACCTGCCACTGCCCGCTGGTCGGCGTCGGCCTGCCCCTTGGCGTGCTGCGCAAGATCGTCACCAAGGCCGTCGGCGGCAAGGTGCTGGCCGACGATTATGAAGTGCATGTCGGCGCCGTCAGCGAATGCGGCAGCCGCAACCGCCTGTCGGAAGCCATCCAGAAGGAACTGGAACGCCGCTACGCGGTCGTCATCCAGCGCTTCCGCCCCGCCCGCGACGCCGCGGCACTGGAAACGCTGTGGGAGGCTGCGGTCGCCAGCGGCGACGTGCCGGGCCCGTTCTGGGCCGGCCTGAGCCACCCGCACTGCACGCTTGAACTGCAGGAACGCATGTGCCGCGACCTGCACATGATCCAGCACCAGGCCGGCGCCGCCACGCGGGCCGACATCAGCCGCCTGCAAGCGCTCGAGCAATCCAATGCCGCGCTCGAGCGCGAACTGGCGCGGCTGCAGCAGCGCAGCGCAGCCTGGCAAGCCGAGCGCCACGCCGAGCAGGAAGCCCACGCCGCCGCCCTGATGCAGCTGCGCGCGCAGCTGGTCGGCCGCGACAGCGTGCTCGCCTCGCTGCGCCAGCAACTGGAAGAGCTGCATGCCACCATTCCCGGCCTCGCCACGCGCGAACGCCTGGCGCGCCAGTTGGCCGACACCGAGCAGCGCGTGCACGACTTGCGCACCGAAGCCAGCGCCGCCCGCGCCGAAGCAGGCACGCTGGAACGCCAGCTGAACGAAGCACGCGCCGCGCTTGCCGCAGTCAGCGCGCAACCATCGCCCGCCATGCCGGCAGCCGCCACCGCCGCAACGGGCGGGCCGGCTGCCAGGGCGGGCACCATGGCACAGCGCATCACCCTGCACGGCCTGCTGGCCGAACGCGTGCTGTGCGTCGGCGGCCGCGCCGGCAACGTCGCCGGCTACCGCAGCGTGATCGAAGAAGCCGGCGCCGAATTCCTGCACCACGACGGCGGCCTGGAAGACAACGTGGCCCGCCTGGAAACCAGCATGGCCGCGGCCGACCTGGTGATCTGCCAGACCGCCTGCATCAGCCACAGCGCCTACTGGCGCGTGAAGGACTTCTGCAAGCGCCACCAGAAACGCTGCATCTTCGTCGACAACCCCAGCGTCACCACCCTCCAGCGCGCGTTGGAACCACAATAAAGGCCGGACCTGACCCCGACTCAAAAAGAAACGCCCCGGGCGCTTGCGCGCTCGGGGCGTTTTGCCTTGACGGTGCTAGCTTAGAAAGCGTAGGCGCCGGTCAGGTAGAAGGAACGGCCGATTGGATCTGCGTAGCGTGGATCGTAGCCAACCTGGTGGCCGGACGAGTTACGCAGCGACAGCGGTGGCGTACGGTCGAACAGGTTCTTGATACCGGCTCGCAGGGTGACTTCCTTGCTTGCGGTCCACTTGCCTTGCCAGTCGAAGGTCATGAACGATGGAACCTGCAGGCGGATCTTCTCGTTCTTGCCAGTGCCGGTGTTGCGCACGGTTGCTTCGGCATCGGTGTAGCCGTTACGGTAGTTCACGATGATCGAGTTCGAGAACGGGCCGGTGTCCAGGGTAGTGGTCCAACGAACAACGTGGCGGAAGGTCACCTGGTTGGTGCTACCGAAGAAGTTCATGTTGGTGGTCCACTTGTCGTCGTAGCCCGGCTCGGTGTAGTCGGCCTTGATCATGTAGGTGCCGGCCAGGGTCGAGCTCAGGCTGCCGAAGTCAAACTTCTTGCGGCCGGTCACGTCCCAGTCGATGCCTTGGTTGTGGGTCTTGCCGATGTTCAGGGTACGCGACTTGAATGCCCAGTAGGTTTTTCCGGTTGCCGGTTCGGTATAGGTGGTGAACAGGTGGCGGAAGGTGACCGGATCTTCGAACGCCTGCAGTTCGGAAATGGCCGATACCTTGTCGCGCATCTTCACATCCCACAGGTCGGCGCCGAACGAGAAGGCCGGAGTCGGTTCCATGCGGAAGCCGACGGTGAATTGCTTGGACTTCTCTGGCTTCAGGTCAGGATTGCCTTCAGCAACCTGGTTGTATTGCGCGGTACCAGGACGGCAGTAGTCAGCATGGGCGATCGGGCAGGCGAAGCTGCCGGCGGTGAAGCCGTTGTTGACCAGCGGCTGGCCCAGGTCCAGCATCGAAGGCGCCTTGAAGCCGGTGCCGTAGGAGCCGCGTACCAGCATGGTCTGGGTCGGCTGCCAGCGTGCCGACACCTTGTAGGTGGTGGCCGATTCACGCTTGCCGATCTTGCTACCGGTCAGGCCGTTGTCGATGGCGGAGAAGCCGTCGTAGCGCACCGCGCCGGTAACTTCCAGGCCTTTAGCTACAGGAGCCAGCAGTTCTGCGAATACGCCATAGGTGTCGCGGTCCATGTCGTAGGTCGCCGGGGCGTTCAGGTTGTATACCACGCCGGTAGCGGCAGCGGTCGATGGGGTCTGTTCGTAGGCGTAGTTACGGAAATCGCCGCCCACTGCCAGCGCGCTCTTACCGCCTGGCAGGTCGAACAGTTCGCGCGAACCGCGCAGGTCCACGCCCTTCAGGGTGGTCGATGCCTTGCGGATCGAGCCATGGAAGATCGAGTTGGCGATCAGTTGCTTGGTGGCGTCCGATTGCTGGCCGACTGGCGCGAACGGGTCGAACGAACGATTGGCCAGCATGTCGCGGAACTCTTTGTTCAGCGCGTAGCCGCCAACGTAACGCTCGTCGATTTCGTTCTTGGAGAAAGTCAGGCCGGTGTTGAATGCCCACGCGCCCAGATCGCCTTCAGCGCCCACCACCAGGTGAGTGGAGTCGGTGATGGTCTGGGAATCACGGGTACCCCAATCGTAGGTACGGTAGTTGCCGGATACCGATTTGACCGAAGCGGCTTGCGCTGGGGTCAGGTATGGCAGCACATTGTCGGTGTAATACTGCGACGAAGTGGTGATGGTGAACGGCGCGGTGTTCGGGGCGATACGCGCGGTCAGGTCCAGGCGCGACAGCGCAGCTTCGGCGTACAAGTTGACGTTGTCGGTCAGCTTGAAGGTGGCCTTGCCGAACAGGGAGTCACGCTTGTTTTCCGGAACCACTTCAATGGTGGACACAAAATCGAACGCGCAGTTCTGGGTGGTTGCCGAGTTGGTGATGGACTCGAAGTTCATCGCCGGGCAGCTGCCGTTCTTCTTCAGGTAAGGCGAGAAGCCGATCGATGGCTGGGTCGGATCGTTGAAAGTGACGGAAACGTTGGCCGGCACGGTAGCGGTCGACGTACGATCGTAGATGTAGTTGTTGCCGTTCGCCGAGAATGGAATGAAGGCGGTCTTCGAGAAATCACGGTCGGTTGCCTTCACTGCCTTGCGTTCGTCGTGGCGGTAGGTACCGACCAGGGTCAGGCGGTCATCCAGGCCACTCCAGCCGGAAGTGATGTTGAAGTTGGACGTGCGGCCGGCCGAGCTTTCGAACGGCTGGCTCATGGTCGCTTCCAGCGTGGTGGTCTTGACGCTGCTCTTCAGGATGAAGTTGATGACGCCGGCGATGGCGTCGGAACCGTACAGTGCGGAAGCGCCGTCGGTCAGGATTTCAACGCGCTCAACCGCACTCATCGGGATCGCATTCAGGTTGACTGCCGAACCGGAGCCCTGCGGCGCCACGCGGCGGCCGTTCAGCAGCACCAGGGTGTATTCCTCGCCCAGATCGTGGATCGACGCGGAAACGCGGCCACCGGAGTTGGAGCCGGCCGCAACGGCATCAATAGTGAAGCCTTGCATGGACGGCAGGGCTTGGATCAGGTCGGCAACGGTGCCGGCGCCGGTCTTGGCGATGGTTTCGGCGGACAGGCGCTGCACTGGCAGTGCGCCTTCGACGGCGATACGTTTGATCGCGGAACCGGTGATTTCAACGCGCTGCATCGGCGCTTCTTGCGCGGCAGCGTGGCCGGTAGCGACCAGGGCCAGGGCGGACATCGCCAGGCGCACGGAACGCGCACCGATCTTTTCTTGGAATGCCATTTCTTTACTCCTTCGGGTTTCTGAAAACGTTCGAATGAGCAAAGTTTCTTTTTTGCATTTTGCTCACCGACCGCGGATTATGGGGGGAGCAAACCGGCAATTTAATGCCCTGCTATTACATTTCTGAAAGTTACAGGGAAAATTCGCAAGATAGTGAAAGAATCGGAATTAAATTTGCCAAAAAAACGAGCACTTGTCTCTTTTGGACAACAATGCAACAAACTTATTCAATGCATATCCATTTATTGCAACCAGAACTTGCCATCGCAATCAAAGATGTGCTTGTAATAAATTGTATTCAGTCTTGATTGAATTGTATTCATACTTGACTGTAGGCAATTCAATACACGTCGCGCCGGTAACGGCCTGCGCCCGCTAGCTCCGCCATCGCTTCAGCACTGAAGATTTCCAGCAAGGCAGCATCCACTCCGGCAGCCATCCCATCCAGGCTGCCGCAAATGTAAATCGCAGCGCCCTCGGCCACCCAGGCGCGCAGCGTGTCGGCGTGGCGCAGCAGCAGGTCCTGCACGTACTCCTTGCCGTCCGGGCCGCGCGACCAGGCCAGGTCCAGGCGCGGCAGCAAGCCGGCGCGCTGCCAGGCTTCCAGTTCATCGTGGTAGAAGGCGTCATGCGCCGGATCGCGTTCGCCAAACAGCAGCCAGTTGCGCGCCTGGCCTGCGGCGGCGCGCGCCTTCAGGTGGCCGCGCAGGCCGGCGATGCCGCTGCCGTTGCCGATCAGGATCAATGGGCGCCCGGCATTGGCCTCGAGCCGGAAGCGGCGATGCTCGCGCAGGCGCAGGCGCACCATGGCGCCCTCCGCAGCTCGCTGCGTGAGCCAGCCCGAAGCCAGGCCGTGGCTGCCGTCGCCATGGCGGTGCAGGCGCACCAGCAAGTGCACGCGGCCGTCGGCGGGGATCGAAGCGATTGAATATTCGCGCGGCCGATCGGGATCCGCTGGCGCCGCAACCTGCACCAGGTCGCCCGACTGCCAGTCTGGCAAGGCATTGCCTGGCATCGGCTCCAGTTCAAGATGGTAGATCGGCGCGCCGGCGCTGCCGGGATTGAGCTGGCGCCGTGCGGCCAGGCGCCATTCCGCGAAGTCCGGCGCATCCCAGTCCGGCGCGTCGCTGGTGCCTGCGAGGTGGCTCAATTGCTGGCGCCACGCCCCAATGGCGGGAGCTGCGCTGCGGTCGACTTCTACGCGCGGGAACAGCGCCTGCGCGCCGCATGCCGACAGCCAGGCATCGAGTGCGCGGCCGAAGCCGCAAAAGCTGCTGTAAGCGCTGTCGCCCAGCGCCAGCACGGCGTAATGCAACTGGCCCAGTGCAAGGTCGCTGCGCACCATCAGGCGCTGCGCAAAGCGCGCTGCCGCATCCGGCGGATCTCCTTCGCCATAGGTCGAAGTGAGAAACAGGATGCGCTCCGTCGACTGCAGCGTCGCAGCATCGAGTTCGTCAAAGTCGCACAGGCGGTTCGCAATGCCTGCCACGCGCAGGGTTTCACTGGTCTGGCGCGCCAGCAGTTCGGCATTGCCGGTCTGGCTGGCATAGGCCACCAGCCATGGCGAATCTCCCGCCGCGGCGCGCGCAGCGTGCGCTGCGGCACGGGCGCGGCGCGCGCGCAGCCAGGGCAGCAGGCATACCATGCCGTAGCCTGCAATCATGGCGGCCGTCAGGCCGAGGCGGGTCGGATCATTTGTCAGGATCATTCTTCTTCAAGCATTTTCTGGAACCGGCTGCTGAGGATTTCACGCAGTCCATTCCCTTCGCGCAGCAGGAAGCGCACGGCCAGGCCCTTGTGTTCGGCCAGCGCCAGGCCTTGTTCCGGACCCAGCACCGTCAGCGCGGTAGACCAGGCGTCGGCGGCCATGGCGCGTTCGTGTACCACCGTGACCGCTGCCAGCGCATTGGAGATCGGCATGCCGCTGCGCGGATCGATCGTGTGCGGGCGCCGGGTGACGTCCTGCATGAAATATTTGCGGTAGTCGCCCGAGGTGGCGACTGCCAGGCCGTGCAGCGCGACGGCGATTTCGCCTGCCCGGCCAGCGCCCGGCGCCTGCGGTTCTTCCAGCGCCACCCACCAGGGCTGGCCATCGGGCTTGAAGCCGGCGCCACGCAACTCGCCGCCGACTTCCACCAGGTAGTGCCGGCAGCCCTGCCCTTCAAGGTATTGCGCCAGCTTGTCGACGCTGAAGCCTTTGGCCACGGCCGACAAGTCGAGCTGCACGCCGCCGGGCTGGAAGGCGCGCCGGCGTGGAACATCCAGCTCCACAACGCGGCCCGCCATGCCCGCGCGCACGGTGGCCACGTCGCGCGCGCTGGGCGGATCAAAGCCGGCTTCATCATGCCGGCCAGTCGGGCCGAAGCCCCACAGGTTGACCAGCACGCCGGCGCAAGGGTCGCAGGCGCCGCCGGTTTCGCGCGCCACTTCGAGCGCGTAACGCAGCACTTCAAAAAAATCGCCCGGCAGCGTATGCCAGGTACCGGGGCCGGCGCGGTTGAAACGTCCCAGGTCCGAAGCCGCTTCCCAATGGCTCATTTCGGTCACCACCTGGTCCAGTTGTTCCTGCAAACCCGCCTGCAGGCTGGCGGCCCGCAGCGGCCCGCCGGCAGCCATCGCGCCGGGCGCCAGCGCTACGCGCGCCGACCAGGTGGTACCCATGCTGGCCCCGCCGAAATCGACGATGGCCGCCCCCGCCGGCGCTGGCTCGGCGGAGATGGTCGGCGGCAGCAGGACCCGGCGCACTTGCTTACTGGGGCAGTACTTCCACCGTCGCTGCGTAGGTTACGCGGCGTGGCGGCATCTGGCGCGGACCTGGCTGCTGGCCGGGTTGAGGCGCAGCGGCCGCAGGCCAGCTGCTCGAAACGAGGTACATGCCCGCTTCCGGAATCTTGAAGCTGATCTCGCCCTTGGCATCGGTCGACAGGCGGATCTCGCCCAGCGTGCCGCGATAACGCACGCCGCCCGGAATCAGGCTGAAGGCCTGGTTGGCGGCCGGCTTGCCGTCCAGCAGGAACTTCCACTTCGCTTCCTCGCCCGCGCGCATGTCGTTCGGGTGCGTCACCGGCACCAGCTCCAGGCCGACGCCGGTCGGCTTGAACACCGCTTCATCCGTCTTGTTGGCGCTGACGAAGGTCTCCAGGCGGCTCGCAGTGCGCGACACGTTCAGTTCTTCCGCATTGGCCGGCACATTGGCCGCCATCTCCGCCTCGGTACCGCGCCAGCGCTTCATCTCGCCGTTGACCTTCCAGCTGGCCATCACCGACTGGCTCACCAGCGCGATCTTGTAGGTGCCTGGCTTGGCCATCTTCACGTCAAAGGTCGAACGCAGGCGGCCAGTCAGCGCGTTCTGCATGTCGACCTTGGCGCCATCCGGACCGGTAATCGCAATGCCATCGAGCTTCAGCGGCTGGTGGTCGATATCGAACAGGCCTTCGGAAATCGCGGCGTCCACGGTCACCCAGGGCTCCTTGGAGTCGACCAGCGATGACGAAGGCAGCAGCCATGGCTTGTGCGCCTGGGCGCTGAAGGCGGCGCCGGCCAGTGCCAGCGCGATCAGGGTTTTGCTCAGCTTCATGGCGGGTCCTTATGGTTTGACTTGCACGGTCACTTCACCCAGTTCTTCCTTGCCCTTGGCAGAGAAGGACTGCGCCGATTTCGGTGGCCAGGCCACGGGCACCTTCACCAGCTCGCGCCCGCCCGCTTCGCGCGCTGCTTCCACCACCAGCTGGTAATTGCCGGCAGGGAGCTTGTTCAGCGCCTCTTTCGCTACCGGGAAGCCCAGGGAAACTTCGCCTGGTGCGCGCGTGGCGCCGCTCACGCCGTCCATCGGCATCTCCACGTCGCGCCCCGCCTTGCGCCACCACTGGCGCATATCCTTCAGCCACTTGGTGCCGGCGTTGTCCTTCTTCTTCACGTCATACAGCACGGCCAGGTTGGCCACCACCTTCTGGTCGGCATTCTCCAGCCAGGCCGCCACATAGGGGCGGTGGTATTCAGCGACGTTCAATTGCGGAATATCGAATTTCAGCGTCAGGTCGGCCGCCATCGCGGACGCGCTCACCAGCGGCAAGCCGACGGCGATGGAATAACGAAGTTTCATACACAAGTCCTTAATGAATGTAGAGCAAAGCGATAACACATGGAATAACGACACCCAGGCCCACCATCGGCCAGGTGAACGGCCGCTTGGCCGCATGGAATTTCAGGATCAGCAGACCGGTAATGCAGAACACCAGGCAGGCCGCCGCAAAGATATCGATGAACCAGTTCCAGGCCGCGCCCGTGTTGCGGCCTTTGTGCACGTCGTTGAGCCAGGAGATCCAGCCGCGGTCAGTGTTCTCGAATTCCGCCGCGCCGTCCTCCAGGCCGATGCGCACCCAGGCATCGCCGCCCGCTTTCGGCAGCGGCAGGTAGACCTCGTCGACCGACCATTCAGCCTCGCGCCCGCCGGCCTTGAGCGACCAGGTATCGCGCAGCCAGCGCTCGCCCGCCTCCGGCAGCGGCGCTTTTTCGCCGTCGTGCTTTTCGGCGAAGGCGTGCAGTTCGCCCACCAGGGCTTCCGGCGCCGTCGCCTGCTTGCGCACGACCGATGGCTTGGCCTCGATCTGGCTGGCATGGTTCAAAGTGATGCCGGTAATAGCGAACAGGAACATGCCGAGCAGGCACATGGCCGAACTGACCCAATGCCATTCGTGCAGCAGCTTAAGCCAGACGGCACGTTTGGCCTGGCGCATTGCCTCGTTTTCTGGACTGCTCAAGTGGTTACTTTCCATAAGTGAATACCGGATGATAATGCACCAGACTTGCTAATGCAATTGAGAATCGTTATCATTTACATTGCTTTACATACCCGCAACAGCCAGCCACCCTCCAGTTTGATGGATGCAGCCAGCCGTAAAACATCAACTGCATCAAATCTGGAGAGAATTTTGACCATCCGTAGCCGTAAGCACACGCTGGCCGCCCAGCCGCTGCTGAACCAATCCCTGCTCGCCATGGCCGCCATCGGCCTGCCTTTGTCCGTTCAGGCCCAGGCGCAAGAAAAGACCATGGCCGAAGTCAAGGTCGAAGCCGCCGCCGACGTCGCCTACAAGGCTGACCGCGCTTCTTCGCCGAAACTGACTGCCCCGCTGGTGGACACCCCGCAAACCATTACCGTCATCAAGAAGGAATTGCTGCAAGAGCAAGGCGCTGCGTCCGTGATGGAAGCCCTCCAGAACACGCCGGGCATCACCCTGCAACTGGGCGAAAACGGCAACACCAGTGCCGGCGATACCTTCCAGATGCGCGGCTTCTCGGCCCAGTCCTCGATCTTCGTCGACGGCATCCGCGACCTGGGCGCCGTCTCGCGCGACGCCTTCAACCTGGAACAGGTGGAAGTGGTGAAGGGCCCGGCGGGCGCCGACATCGGCCGCGGCGCTGCCGCCGGCTATATCAACCTGGTCTCCAAGACGCCGGTACGCGAGGATGCCGTTTCCGGCACCGTCGCCTTCACCCAGGGCGGCGTCAAGCGCCTGACCGCCGACGTGCAGCGCGCCTTCGGCAGCAGCGGCGCCTTCCGCCTGAACCTGATGGGTTCCGACGGCTCGCAAAAAGGCAGCCGCGCACTGGACCGTGAAAGCCACGGCATCGCGCCTTCCGTCGCCTGGGGCCTGGGCACGCCAACCCGCCTCTACCTGTACTCGCAGCACATCCGCCAGGACAACGTACCTGACGGCGCCATCCCGAGCGTGGGCATGGCCGGCTTCTACAATGGCACCTATCCATGGCTGGCGAAAGCGCAGCGCGTCGACCGCAACAACTGGTACGGCCTGGACGGCGACTATGAGGATGTGAAGGCCGACATGGTCACCGCCAAAATCGAACACGACCTGGCCCCGAAGACCAAGCTGACCAACACCACCCGCTATGGCAAATCCAAAATGGACCGCATCCTGAGCGGTGTGAACGCCATTACGGCGCTGGATCCGGCCAACCCGGCCAGCTGGACCGTCGCGCGCACGCGCCAGAGCGTGCTGCAGGAAAACCGTATCCTGGCCAACACCACCAACATCGTGTCGGAGTTCGAGGCCTTCGGCGTGCAGCACACCATCTCGACCGGCCTCGAGTTGCTGAACGAAGAACAGTTCACCCCGACCCGCGTCGGCCTCGGCAGCGCCAGCGCTGCCAACCTGTACAACCCGAACCCGAAAGATCCGCTGACCGGCTTCGCTCCTTATCTGAACGGCGCCTTCAGCAAGGGCGAAACCACCACCGTCGGCGCCTACCTGTTCGACACCATCAAGCTGAACGAACAATGGCTGGTGAACGCAGGCCTGCGCTACGAGCGCTACGACACGGAGACCAATAGCGCCACCGTGACCGCGCCAAGCACCGTGCCGGTCGCCGCCCACCTGGAGAAGTCCGGCAACCTGAGCAGCTACAAGACCGGCCTGGTCTACAAGCCAACAGCCGATGGCAGCATCTACCTGGCCTATGCCAACTCGAAGACCCCGCCGGGCAGCGCCAACCTTTCGCTGGCGGCCCAGGGCACCAGCGCCAACATCAACAGCGCTGCCCTGAAGCCGCAAACCACGACCAACGTGGAACTGGGCACCAAGTGGGACGTGATCCAGAAGCAACTGGCCCTGACCGCCGCCCTCTATCGCACCACCAACAAGGATGAAATCCCGGTCAAGATCGATGAAGTGACCAACACCTGGGGCCAGTTGGGCAAGCGCCAGGTGCAAGGCGTGGAGCTGGGCGCCGTCGGCCAGGTTACCAAGGCCTGGAGCGTGATCGCCGGCGTCGCTTTCATGGACACCGAGATCAAGGAAAGCAATACCGGCGCCGGCAACAATGGCCTGGGCGCGGCAACCCGCTGGTCGCCGAAAAAGACCGCTACCCTGTGGACCAACTACAAGCTGAACGACAAGCTGAGCTTGGGCGGCGGCGCGCGCTACACCGGTACCCAGTACCGACTGGTCGATCCGACCGGCGACGCGGCCAAGACCAATATGCCGTCGATGCCGTCCTATACCGTGGTCGATGCCATGGCGGCCTACCAGCTGTCGAAGAACGTGTCGCTGCAGCTGAACGTGTACAACGTGTTCGACAAGTTCTACCTCTCAAGCCTGAACAACGGCGGCTCACGCTTCGTGATCGGTGCCCCACGTATTGCCAAGGCAACCGCATCCTTCCAGTTCTAAGGATCCTGGCAAAAAGAAAGGCGGGCTCGCAGCCCGCCTTTTTTATTCAAACGCCGGAACTTGCATCCGGCCCTGGCGCACCGCCTTCGGTGCCCAAGCCACTGCCGCCCTGCCGCGAACCGCTCTCCGTAGCGCTTTGCCGGTTGCCCGGCAAAGGTCGGTCGGCGCGGCGGATCTGCCCTTCCGGAACGTCGGCGTTGGCTATTTCCGGATGCTCTGTATCGACCAGCACAAAGTTTTGCTGGTTCTCCGTGTCCTTACTGGGTTTGTCAGGCCTTCCCATGCTGGCCTCCTTACTTCAATGGAACTCAATACTTGTCGCCACCTTGCTTGTTGCCCTGGTAGTCCTGCTGGAAGTCCTTGCCGGCTTCCTGCTGGCCCTGGGGTTGCTGCTCGGTACGGCTGGCGTTGCCACGCGAACCGCTCTGGCGGTTGCCATCGTTCTTGTGGCTCATGCTGCCGGCGCGGCGTGCTTCCTCGGAAGTGAATTCGTGTGCCGTGCCCTTCTGGTGGGCTGCGCGGCCGCCTTCGGAAGCAATTTCCCTCTGGCGCTGTGGGTCCATGGAGGCAAAGCCACGTGCACTTTGCTTGCTGCCGGCAGGACTGTCCTGCCGGTTGCCGCGTTTGTCGCCTGGATTGTTCGAAGCCATGATTCGTCCCCCTGCTTGGTTCGGTGGAAAAGACCCCCGCCCCTTACCGTAGGCGCGGGAGAACTCATGTTAGTGCAAGCACTGTACAGGTAATATAGGACGTTCAGCGCGACAAATGTAGGATATCGCCTACCTTTTTTCAATTGGGAAAACCAGATCATCGGCCACCACGTACACCCTGTCCGTGGCTTCTGGAATTAAAGAGTGCCCGCCAGTAAAGGCGCCAAAGGCTGGCAAGATGGCGCGGGTAGTGCCAAGCAGAAAGCAAGGCAGCCGCAGCGACTCGCGCGTAGTGCGTAGGTGAAACACGGGATGCACATGGCCAGCAATGACATAGCCTTCGCAAGCCACGTCGGGATGGTGGCACAGGGCGAATGGGCCACTGGCATGCGGCTCGTCGGCCATCGTCACGTCCAGCATCGTGGACGGGTCGCCTGCGTGCCAGTCATGGTTGCCCCGCACCAGCAGCAACTCCAGTTCGCGATGCCGTCTGCGCCAATCTAGCATTGCCTGCAATGTTGCCGGCGCCTGCGCGGCCTTCGCGTGCAGGAAGTCTCCAAGAAAAACGATGCGTTGCGTGTCGTGCGTCGTTAACAACGTTTCGAGCGCTGCAAGGTTCGCGCTGGTGGTGCCGCGCGGCACAGGCACACCCAGTGCACGGAAGCTGGCGGCTTTGCCGAAGTGGATGTCGGCGACCATCAAGGTCCTGGCAGCGGGCCAGTACATGGCCTTCTGCGGCAACAGCAGCACGCGCTCGCCCGCGAGTTCGGTGGCGATAGCGTTCACGGTCCGGCCGCCTTTTCAAGTTCTCGCAACATGCGCGCTACACGGTCCGACAGCCTTTCGGTCGTCAGCTTCTCGCGGAAGCGTTCCACCATCAAGGCGAAGCCGAACGGCGTGGCGCGGCGCACTTCATGGAAGCTGGGCCGGCGCCGCTGCAGCTCCTGCAGCGTGGTGCGCAAACGCCCCAGCTCAAGCTCCTGCTCGAGCACTTCGCGCTGCGCCTGCGTCAGCAGCAGGTTGCCCGCATCGTGCTTGCGAAAGACTTCAAAAAACAAAGACGAAGAGGCCTGCAACTGGCGGTTGCTTTTCGGCTGTCCCGGATAGCCCTGGAAGATTAAGCCGGCAATGCGTGCAATCTCGCGGAAGCGCCGCTGCGACAGCTCGCTGGCATTCAGGCTGGCCAGCACGTCTTCCAGCAAATGATCGGTAGTGAATGCTCCACCCTCGTCCAAGGCCTCGCGCCAGGGCAGCGCTTCCGGCGCCAGCAATTCGAAGCCGTAGTCGTTAACGGCTATCGAGAACGTGGCCGGCCGCGCGCGTGCAATGCGATAGGCCAGCAAGGAGGCCAGCCCGATGTGCACCGACCGCCCCGCGAAGGGGTAGACGAACAGGTGATGCCCTTCCCTGCTTTCCATCGCCTCGATCACGGTGGTATGCGGCGTAGGGAGCGCCGACCAACGCTGCTGGATCTCGAGTAGCGGCTTGATGGCCTGCATTTCCGGGCCGTCGTAGCGGCCCTCGGTGGCGCGGCGCAACTGCTCCAGGGCGGCGTGCGCCAACTCGGACGACAAGGGCATCTTGCCGCCCTGCCAGCGCGGCACCGCGCCCTTGGCGCCGGTCGCACGCCGCACGAAGGCAGTCATCTCATGCATGCGCACGAATTCGAGAATGCGGCCGCCGAACAGGAAATGGTCGCCTTTGGCCAGGCGCGCGATAAAGCCTTCCTCCACGCTGCCAAGCGCGGAGCCGTTCATGTACTTCACCTGCACCGTCGCTTCCGAAACAATGGTGCCGATGCCCATCCGGTGGCGTCGCGCGATGGCGGCATCGGGCACGCGATAAATGCCCTCTTCGTCCGGCAGCACGCGCCGGTATTCCGGATAGGCGGACAGGCTTTGCCCGCCGCGCGCCACGAAGTCCAGGGCCCATTGCCATTCGTCCTGGCTCAGCGCGCGGTAAGACCAGGCCGTGCGTACCTCGGCCAGCAGTTCATCGCTGCGGAAACCGCCGCCCAGCGCCACCGTGACAAGGTGCTGAACCAGCACATCCAGCGGCTTTTCCGGCGGCGGCCGCGGTTCGATCCGGCGTTCGCGCACCGCCTCGATGGCGCCCGCCGCCTCCAACAGCTCCAGGCTATGCGTCGGTACCAGCGTCGCGCGCGATGTGCGGCCCGGTGCGTGCCCCGAGCGTCCGGCACGCTGCAGCAGGCGCGCGATGCCTTTGGCGCTGCCGATCTGCAGCACCCGCTCCACTGGCAGGAAATCCACGCCAAGATCGAGGCTCGAGGTACACACCACGGCTTTCAGCATGCCCTGCTTGAGGCCCTGCTCTACCCACTCGCGCACTTCCTTGTCGAGCGAACCGTGGTGCAGTGCGAGGACGCCCGCCCATTCGGGTCTCGCATCCAGCAAGTTCTGGTACCACAATTCGGCCTGGGAACGGGTGTTGCAGAACACCAGGGTGCTGGCGTGCTGCGCGATCTCGCTGGCCACCGGTTCCAGCATTTGCAACCCCAGGTGGCCGGCCCAGGGAAAGCGCGATGGGTGGTCCGGCACCAGGGTGTCAATCAGCAGCTCCTTGCGCACGTGGCCTTCAACGATGGTTCCATCCGGCGCAAGCACGTCGCGCGCCTGCTGCAGGTTGCCAAGGGTGGCCGACAAGCCCCACACCATCAGGCCTGGCTGCCAGTTGCGCAGCCGCGCCAGGGCAAGCTGCGTTTGCACGCCGCGCTTGTTGCCCATCAGTTCATGCCATTCGTCGACCACCAGCATGTCCAGTTGCGCAAACAGTTCCTTTGCCTCCGGGCGGCTAAGCAGGACCGTGAGGCTTTCCGGCGTCGTCACCAGCGCATGCGGCAAGCTGCGCGCTTGCCTGGCCCGCGTGCCGCTATCGGTGTCGCCGGTGCGCGATTCGACCTGCCAGGCGGGCAACAAGTCGGCGGCAGAGGACTGCAGGGCGCGCAGGGTGTCGGCAGCGAGCGCACGCATCGGCGTGACCCACAGCACGCGCAAGCCCGGCTTGCGGCTGGCCTGCGCGCGCTGCAAAGCGGCGAGCCAGACAGCCAGCGTCTTGCCGGCGCCGGTGGTCGCATGCAGCAGGCCGGATGTCCCGCGGCAGGCGGCGTCCCAGACTTCACGCTGGAAGGGAAATATCGACCAGCCGCGCGCCGCGAACCAGGCCTCCACGGCTTCGCGGGAAGGCCCGGCAGGCGAGCCGGCGGCAGGCGGCCGCGCAGGCAGGGCTGCCTCGCCGGGCGGCACCGGCGGCTGGCGGGACGGCAAGGGCCGCGGACGGGGAAAGGCAGGACTCATGGCGGCGCCTGCGCCAGCAAGCCGCGCAAGGTATCGAGCGTATCGGCATCTTCAACCGCCTTGTCGTCGCGCCGCCGCAGGATGCGCGGGAAACGCACCGCAATGCCCGACTTATGGCGCGGCGACAGTGCTATTCCTTCGAAGCCAATTTCGAACACCATGGTCGGCTTCACGCTACGCACCGGCCCGAAGCGCTCGATGGTGGTGCGGCGCACCGCGTTATCGACCTGCGCTATTTCGGCATCGGTCAGGCCGGAGTAAGCCTTGGCAAACGGCACCAGCTTGCGCTCGCCTTCCGCATCACTATCCCATACCGCAAACGTGTAATCGGTGTACAGCGAGGCGCGGCGGCCATGCCCTGCCTGCGCATAGACCAGTACCGCGTCGACACTGAAAGGGTCGATCTTCCACTTCCACCAGGTGCCCACGTCCTTGGTACGGCCAACGCCATACTGGGCATCTTTCGCTTTCAGCATCATCCCTTCCACGCCTCGCGCCCGCGACTCGGTACGGACCAGCGCCAGCTGCGCCCAGTCTTCCGCCAGCACCAGCGGGGACAAGCGTAGCTGCGGCTGCGCCGCCTGGTCCACCAGTTGCTCCAGCAAGACGCGGCGCTCGTGCTGCGGCAACTGGCGCACGTCGACGCCATCGAGCTCCAGCAAGTCATACGCCACCAGCACCGCCGGCAATTCGGCCAGCAGTTTCGCGCTTAGCAACTTGCGCCCGATGCGCTTTTGCAGCGCCGCGAACGGCGCCGGTGCATCGCCGTGTGGCCAGACCAGGATCTCGCCATCAATCACCGTTCCCTGCGGCAGGCGGATGGACATCAGTTCCGGGAAACGTTCGGTAATCAGGTCTTCGCCGCGCGACCACAGGAAATTCAGCCCGCCGCGTGACACCAGTTGCGCGCGCATGCCGTCGTATTTCCACTCGACCTGCCAGGCCGCCAGGTCGCCCAGCGTAGCGGGATCGGCCTGCAAGGCATGTGCCAGGAAAAAGGGATACGGCTGGCCGCCCCGCTCCGCATGCTCGGTCGCCGACGGCGCCGCAATCAGCTGCAGAAAGCCTTGCGCGGTCGGCTGCACCCTGCCATCGGTCCAGCCCATCAGCCGCTGTGCCACCAGCTTGCTGTCCACCGCTGCGATGGCGCTGAGTGCACGGGTGACCAGCAATCGGGAAACACCGACGCGGAAGCCGCCACCGATCAGTTTCACCAGCAAGAACCGTTCGCTTGTCTCCAGCTCGTCCCAGTAACGGAACAGGGCCGCGCGTACCTCGTCCGGCGCAGCGCCGCGCAAAGGTGCAATGCGCTGTTCGATCCACTCCGCCAGGCCGACATCGCTCTCCTGCTTCGGCGCCGGCAGGATATGCGCAATCGTCTCGGCCAGGTCGCCCACCGCGTTGTAGCATTCATCGAACAGCCATTCATCCAGCCCCGCATATTCCGTCGCATACTGGCGCAGCAGCTTGACCGGTACCGCTTGCCGCGGCTTGCCGCCGGCCAGGAAATACACGGCCCACGCCGCATTCTCCGGCGCCGCCTTGCTGAAATAGGCTTGCAGCGCGTCCAGCTTGCGCTTGGTGGACGTGGTTTCGTCCAGCTCCGCATACAGGCGGGAAAACTCACGCATCGCCTGCCTCCCCTGCCTCCTCGTCGCCGTATTCGGTATCGAAGCCTTTGGCGTCATAGCCGTTCTGGCACAGCCAGCGCACCATGACCGGAATCGAGCCGTGCGTCACAATCACCCGTTGCGCGCCGGTCGCGCGGATGGCTTGCATCAGCCCTGGCCAGTCGGCATGGTCGGACAGCACGAAACCGCGGTCGACCGCGCGCCGCCTGCGCGCGCCGCGCAATTGCATCCAGCCGCTGGCAAAGGCGTCGCTGAAGTCGCCGAAGCGGCGTATCCACGGCGATCCGGCGGCCGATGGCGGCGCGAGTACCAGCGCCTGGCGCAGCGCCGCCTTGTCAACGTCGCCCACCATCACGGTCGGCGGCAAGGCTATACCGCCCTCGCGATAGATCCGGTTCAACGGCTCCACCGCGCCATGGCAGACGATGTGGCCAATCGACGGATCGAGCCCGCTCAGGATGCGCTGCGCCTTGCCGAAGGCGTAGCACAGCATGACGCTGCAACGCCCCTCCTGCGCATTGCGGCGCCACCAGGCATTCATGTCGTCAAAGATCGCTTGCTGGGCTTGCCAGCGGTAGATCGGCAGGCCGAAAGTCGACTCGGTGATAAAGCAGTGGCAGCGCACCGGCTCGAATGGCGCGCAAGTCGCATCCGGCTCCACCTTGTAGTCGCCCGAGGCAACCCATACCTCGCCCCGGTGTTCCATGCGCACTTGCGCCGATCCGAGGACATGGCCGGCAGGGTGCAGCGAGATGCGCACGCCATTGTGTTCCAGCGTCTCGCCATAGTCGAGGCCCTGGAGGTTTATCTGGCCCAGGCGGGAACGCAAGATGCCCATGCCCGGCGTCGCGCACAGATAGTGGGCGTGGCCGGGACGCGCGTGGTCGCCGTGCCCGTGCGTGATCACGGCGCGCTCCACCGGGCGCCATGGATCGATATAAAAGCCGCCCGGCACGCAGTACAGTCCCTCCTTGCGCACCACTACCATGTCCGCCATCGTTACCCTCCCGTGTCGATCGTCGGCGGCGACCTGCAATTGTCGCAAGTACCGCAGCGCTCGATGCCGGCGCCTTCGTCGCTGAAATAGTCGAGCAGGAGCTTCCAGCGGCAAAAACCGCTCTGCGCGTAAGACACCATCTGCGCCAGCGCTTCGCGGTCGTGCTCCTGTTTTTCGCGATAGCGTTCCGCCAGGCGCTCGAGATCGATCGGGCGCGGTGCATCGCCTGCCACCCGGTATTGCAGCTTGCGGTCCTGTTTCAGCCAGCCGCCTTCCTTCAACAGTTTGAGCGCTACCTGGCTGCGCTTGTCGCGCGGCCGCTCGCCGTCTGCTGCAGCATCATACGCCCCACGCAGCAAGGCCGCATCGGGATAGCTGCGCGCAAGGAAGAACTGCTGGACGCGCTTGTCCTCGTGGAAGTAAAGCAGGGTGCAGTCGGCCGGCCCGCGGTCGCGCCCTGCCCGCCCCGCCTCCTGGTAATAGGCCTCCAGGCTGGCAGGCACCTGCAGGTGGATCACGAAGCGGATGTCGGGCTTGTCGATGCCCATGCCGAAGGCATTGGTCGCCACCATCACGCGGCGCGCGCCGGACATGAACATTTCCTGGTTCTGGTGGCGCTCCGCAGCATTCAATTTACCGTGGTAGAGCGCCACGCTTTCGCCCGCTTCCTCCAGGGCCGCCAGCATGTCCTGGGCAGCCTTGACGGTGGCGGCATACACAATGCCGCTGCCCGGCGATTCCCGCACCAGGCGCAACGCTTCGGCCGCACGCTCGCCGGCATTGGTCACCTGGCGCACGGCCAGGTGCAGGTTGGGCCGGTAGATGCCGGTGTTCACGACGCGCATTTCCGGCGCGCCAAGCTGGCGCCGAATATCGTCCACTACTTCGTCGGTGGCGGTGGCGGTCAGCGCCAGCACCGGCGGGCGCCCCAGCGCATCGAGGGCTGCGCCGATATCCAGGTAAGCCGGCCGGAAATCGTGCCCCCAGCGCGAAATGCAGTGGGCCTCGTCGACCACCACCAGGCCAATATCGGCCTTGTGCAGCAAGGACATGAACTCCGGCGTCGCCAACCGCTCCGGCGTACAGAACACAATGCGGTCCTCGTTGTTGCGCAATCCTTGCAACGCTTCCTGCTGTTCGTCGGCCGGCACTTTGCTATTGAGCTGCGCGGCCTCGATGCCGATATCGTCAAGTTTCCCGGCCTGGTCCTTCATCAGCGAGATCAGCGGCGACACCACCACCGTGCTGCCTTTCAGGATCGATGCCGGAATCTGGTAGCACAGGGACTTGCCGCTGCCGGTTGGCATGATGGCAAGCGTGTCATGTCCCGCCAGCACGCTGTCGATCACTTGTTGCTGGCCAGCACGAAGGCGCTCGACGCCGAACACCTCGCGCAGCAGGTGGCGGATTTGAGGATGAGTAGCCATGCCCGCAACTTAGCGCGATTGCTGGTAAGATGTCGGCGTCCTAAGTAACATACCGAGCAGCAAAATGTCTTTCTCCCTCAGCGAAACCACCTATAGCACCGACACTCCCGAAGCCAAGCGCGCCATGTACGAAGACTTGCGTGCGCAGCTGGGCGGGCTGGTTCACGGCGAACATGACTGGATCGCCAACACCGCCAATGCCAGCTCGCTGGTATTCAACAGCATGCCGGGCTTGAACTGGGCGGGCTTCTATTTCATGCAAGGTCCGGATGAACTGGTGCTCGGTCCATTCCAGGGCAAGCCGGCCTGCATCCGCATCAAGAAGGGCCGCGGCGTGTGCGGCAGCACGGTCGAAAAACGCGCTACCAGCGTGGTGGAGGACGTGCATGCCTTCCCTGGCCATATCGCCTGCGATGCGGCCTCGCGCTCGGAACTGGTGGTGCCCATTTTCGGCAAGGATGGCGAAGTAATCGGGGTGTTCGACCTCGACAGCCCGCTGCCGGGACGCTTCGATGCCGTTGACGCCGAAGGCATCGAATCGCTGGTCCGCATCCTCGAACAAAGCCGCGCCTGATCCATCTCAAAAACCGCCCCGGTCACGCTTGAATGGGGCACGTTCCGCCTATTCAGGATTGACTAGCTGCTCAACCTCGATTTTGAGCCTCAGGCAAATATGCGGCCAGTTTCACTGCGATGCTGGCCAGTGCGCCCAGCGCTCCGATTGTTTCCAGTAATGCGTTAAGCATGGATGCCTCCCAGGTAGGCTTTGAAAAAGAAGATCAGGGTGATGCAGAAAGTGATGAACAGCGTGAACCCACGGATCACATTCGCCGGTGCGCGACGGCCGGCGCGAGCGCCTCCATAGCCGCCGATGACTGCACCAGCCAGCATGGCCAGCGTGACCGGCCAGTGCACCGCCTGGGCAAACGCGAACGCAGCCACCGCCACGACATTGGCCGCGCTGACCATCAAGGTGCGCGGCGCATTCAACTCCTTCAGGTCGCGCTTGTCGATCAGGCCCCACATGGCCATCATCATGATCCCGACTGCACCGCCAAAATAGCCACCGTACACGCCGAGAGCGAACTGCAGCACCAGCACCGCAGACGCCCCGACCTGCCAGCGCGCCCGCAGGGCCGTACCAAGGCGCCGCCCGAATGCCAGCGCGATCGAAGCGAGCAGCAGGAGCCAGGGCAGCACAAAAGTGAACGCCGCCGGTGAAGTCCGCAATAGAAGCAAGGCTCCGGCCAGGCCGCCGCACAGCGTTGTCGCCAGCATCAGGCGCAGCGGGACGCCGCCGACCGGCTGCAAGCCTTCGCGGTAAGCCCAGGCGCTGGCCAGCCCGCCCGGAAACAGGGCTACGGTACTGGAAGCATTCGCCTGAACCGGTGGCACGCCGGCAGCGATCAAGGCCGGCAGGGTGACGAAGGAGCCGCCGCCAGCCAGTGCGTTCATCGCCCCAGCCAGCAGCCCTGCGGAGAAAGTCAGAATCATCGAGTCCATGCCAGCGATGTTAGTCGTCCAGGCCACGGCCCGCAATCTGGCAATTCCGGTGCTACACTTCGGAAATTCCGAATGCTGGAGACTTGACGATGCGCTTCGACCTGACCGATATGCGGCTCTTCCTCACTGTCGTGGAATGCGGCAGCCTGACCCAGGGCGCGCGCGCCATGCACCTGGCGCTGGCCTCGGTCAGCGAACGCATTGCCGGCATGGAGGCAGCGCTGGGCGCGCCACTGCTGGAGCGCAACCGCCGCGGCGTACGCGCTACGGCTGCAGGCGAAGCGCTGGAGCGCCATGCCCGTTCAATCCTGGGCCAGGTTGAACAAATGCGCGGCGACCTGCGCACCTACGCCACGGGCCTGAAAGGCCGCATCCGCGTGCTGTCGAATTCCGCCGCCATGGCAGCCTTCCTGCCGCCCCACCTTTGCCGCTTCCTGGCTGCGCACCGCGACCTGTCGATCGACCTGCTGGAACGGCCCAGCGCGGAAATCGTGCAGTCCATGGTGGACCGGCGCGCCGACCTTGGCATCGTGGCGGACATCACCGACTTTGGTCCGCTGCAGACGCACCTGATCGCCAGCGACCAGCTGGTGGTGGTCGCCAACCACCAGCATCGCGTGGCCGGCCAAGCCGACGTGACCTTCGCCGACATCCTTGGCGAACCGGTTGTCGGCATCGCCGATACTGCGCTGGAAACCCACCTTGCCGAACGCGCCTCGCGCCTCGGCCGCCAGCTTAATTACCGCATCCAGCTGCGCAATATTGAGCACGTGGCGTTGCACGTCGACGCAGGCATCGGCATTTCGATCATGTCCAGCGCGCTGGCCAAACAGATCCGCCGCGACCTTGCCGTGGTGCGCCTGTCGGAGCCATGGGCTACGCGCCGGCTCTTTCTGTGCGCGCGGGATTTCTCGGCGCTGACGCCGCACGCCGGCTTCCTGGCGAAGCAACTGCTGGAGGATGCGCCGCCGGCCGGATCAGGCAAGTAGCGCCGCGCCCATCGAGCGCGCTTCGGCCGCCGCTACATCGAGCAGCTCGGCCAGGTCGGGGAAGTCCTGCAGGCATTGCACGATATCGGCGCGCCGCACCAGGTAGTCGTCCTGCGGCGCGGGCAGCGGCGACAGCACCGGCGACAGGTGGCGCGACAGCAGCAGCGTATCGCGCAAGCCCGACGGCGGCAAGCTGATGGCGCCGCCACGCAGGGTGATGATGGCTGCGGCCACCGCATCCGGCACTTGCAGCTTGCGCAGCACTTCGCGCGCCACGATTTCCTGGACCGGTCCCAGGCGCGAGCCCATTTCATCCAGCAAGCCAGGCATCTGGTCAGCTTGCGACAACAGGAAGAAATTGCCCGCCTCGTGCACGATACCCGCGAAAAGCGCGGTATCGGGATCGGTACGGGTAATATGGCGCGCCACCTGGTAGGCGATGGACGCCACGTTGGCGGAATACTTCCACAATTGATCGGCGCGCTCGCGCAACTGAGGGTCATGGATGCGGGCGCCGAACTGGCGCACCACCATGGCGGCCGCCAGCGAATACAGGTTGCGGTAGCCTAGCCGCATGACGGCCGCGCGTGCACTGGTGATCGCCGGCGCCCCGTGGCGCCGGAAGACCGAGGCATTGGCCAGGGCGACGGCACGAGCCGCCAGCACCGGCTCGCCCAGGATCTTGCGCGCTATTTCATCGTCATGGCAATCGGGGTCAGCCAATGCAAGCTGCAATGCCAGTGCGGCATTGACGCTGGTAGGGAATACCAGCTCCCCACGCTGCACTTCCGAGATAATGGTGGCTAAGTCCCTGAGCTTTTCCATGCAAGAAATTATACCGACGCTGCCCGCAATGCGCGCACATTGCCTGGCAGGCGCCGCGGAGCGGAGGCCCTGCGCACCACCGGCGCGGCCTCGCCCTCATTCCCCAGTGTGAAGATGCTGATCGATTTCACCAGCATCTGCGCCTGGTCTTGCAGGCTGGCCGACGCGGCGGCAGCCTGCTCCACCAACGCCGCATTCTGCTGCGTGGTGTCGTCCATCTGCGTCACGGCCATATTGATTTGCTCGATGCCGTTGCCCTGCTCGGCCGATGCGGTGGCGATTTCCTGCATGATGGCGGTGATGCTCTGCACGCTCTTCAGCACTTCCTGCATCGCCAGGCCGGCCTCGCCGACCAGGCGGTTGCCGGTCTCGACCCGGTCCACGCTGTGGTTGATCAGGTCCTTGATCTCCTTGGCCGCCGAGGCCGAACGCTGCGCCAGGTTGCGCACTTCGGACGCCACTACGGCAAAGCCGCGGCCCTGTTCGCCGGCGCGCGCCGCTTCCACCGCAGCGTTCAGGGCCAGGATATTGGTCTGGAAGGCGATGCCATCGATCACGCCAATGATGTCCACGATCTTGCGCGAGCTGTCATTGATTTCGCCCATGGTCTGCACCACTTGCGACACCACTTCGCCGCCCTTGCCGGCCACGTCGGCCGCGCTGTGCACAAGCTGGTTGGCCTGGCGTGCATTGTCGGCATTTTGCTTGACGGTCGACGTCAGTTCCTCCATCGAGGATGCGGTTTCCTCCAGGTTCGAGGCCTGCGATTCCAGCCGCGACGACACGTCGGCGTTGCCGGTGGCGATATCGCGGCTGGCCGCATTGATCTGGTCAACGCTGGCGCGCACGTCGGACACGATGCCGCGCAAGCTCTCGCTCATGGATTTGAGCGAACGCAGCAACTGCCCTACTTCATTGGGCGGGCCGACGTCGATGTCGTTATCGAGTTTGCCCTGCGCCACCTCATCCGCAACGGCGATGGCGTTTTGCAGCGGCACCGTCACCGAACGGGCGATCAGCACGCAGATCCAGGCCGCCAGGGAAAACAGCAGTACCATCGAGACCACCATGATCCAGCGCTGTTCGGTAAAGCCCTTGATCTTCTCCGACAGCATGGTCTCGATTTCCTTGGCAGCGACCTCGTTGACGGCAAACTGCATATCGATGGCCGCTGTGGACTTGGCTACCCAATCTTCGCCGGAATACGTCAGCGGGTCGGCTTTCACGATCTGCTCCGTGCCGAGCTCGACGATCTTGCGCGCCGCATCGCCCGCTTCGCGCAGCTGCGCCCCGAGCTTGGCATCGATGGCAGGATTGGCGGCGGCGGCCTTGCTGAAGGCCGTCAAGGTCTGGTCCAGGCGGTCGGTCACGCGCGACATGATCGCCGCCTGCTGCATGCGGTCTTCCGGCGTCGCTTCTTTTTTTGCCAGCAGGCCGGCGCCTTTGGCGCGGGTCTTGCCGGTTTCTTCGGTCAGCCAGGGCAGCTGGTAGAACATCGACTGGATGAGCTGGTAAGTGTCCTTGTCGGGGTCGAGGCTCAGGCCATATGCGTCGCCGATCAGCTCATTCACCTTGAGCAGCTTGGGTACCAGGCCAGTATGTCCCGCATAGCTTTGCGGCACAGTGATCTTGCCCTCCGCCACATTGGTGCGCAGCGTTTCCCACTCCTGTTTGGCAGCAGCGAAGGCATCGATGATTGCCTTGTCGCCCAGCTTCGCAGCGGCCTTCTCCAGCCGGCCGTAAGCGGCATCCGCTTCGGCCTGTTTGGCGCGGCGCTTTTCCGCCACAGTGCTCACGCCCCCCAGCACCAGGGCCGACAAGCCACGGTGCTGCTGCGTGTATTGCACAACCTTCAGCCCATCCACCACGATCGGCAAGCCGTCATGCTCGCCTTCATAAGCGTCGAGAACTTTGCCTGCCTCACTCATGTAAAGGAAGGCTGGGATGATCGCAAGCAGCGCCGCGATCAGGCCGAGGATCATGAACTTGTGACCCAGCTTGAGTTGGCCGAGAAGGGAGGTAGGATTCATGGCAGTTTCCTAAAGACAAGTTTGGCAAAAAAGTGCGTTGCGGCACCGCGATACCTCTTGCTTTGATCTTATGCCCAATTACTGCAAAGCGTTACAATTCGTGAGAATTTGCTACGTAAATCTCTTTCTCCACCACCATTTCTGTTGCGCCCGCGCGAAACAATTGCCAATGAAGAATTTAACTTTCATGAAGCATGCCTAAGTGCTTTGCTATAGTGCGTTTATGAAACTATTAATGCCGTCATTGGCGCTGATTGTGTCTTTGCTGTGCCCTGCCGCCAGGGCTGAGACCATCACCGTGTACACCAGCGCCAACTTCGCGCCCCTGGTCATCGATGGCAGCCGCGGCATCTATTACGAAGCAATCGACTACCTGAACAAGCAGGCCGGCGATGGCACCCAATTCCGCCTGGCGTACCTGCCGCGCAAGCGACTGCAAATGCGTCTGGAAGACGGCACGCTCGATGGCATTGTTATTGGCATGATGCCCCAATGGTTCGATGACGTCGCACAGAAGAAGTACCTGTGGACTACCGCCTTCGCCATTGACCACTTCGTGCTGGTGTCGCGCACCGACCATCCGCTGGCGATCGACGGCCCCCAGGGGCTGGCAGGCAAATCCATCGGCCTGACGCTGGGCTATGTCTATCCGGGCATCGATGAATGGATCCAGCGCCACGGCTTGCTGCGCCAGGATGCGATCAGCGAGGAAATCAACCTGGAAAAACTGCGCCGCGGCCGCATCGATTGCGTGGCCGTGTCGGAATCGGCGGCGCGCTACTTCGTGCGCCTGCACGGACTGCACGCCAGCCTGGCCCTGGTCGACTTGCCGGGCCGCGCCACCGAACGCCGCTTCCTGGTTCCGCTGGGCCGCAGCGACCTGTTCGACAAGCTCGCTCCCATCGTCAAGCGCATGCGCGAAGACCCGCTGTGGCTGCGCATGACATCGAAGTATCAATAACAAGGAGCCCATGCCGGCGGGCCAGTCCGGCATGGCATAATGCTAGTTACACAATCTCCCCTGCTGGCAATGCCCTTCCCTCGCTCGCTGCTGCGGTCCGCGTTGATCGCCTGCCTTCTTGCTGCCGCTCATGCCGCGCCCGCGCAGCAACGGCCGGGCGTGGTGTCGTTCCAGCGCGTCGCCATGCCGGACCAGGTACCGGCCCACCTCAGCACGGTGATGGCGCAGGACGCGCAAGGCCTGCTGTGGATCGGCACCCAGGACGGCCTTGTGCGCTACGACGGCTATGGCTACAAAGTGTTCCGCCCGCATCCCGGCGATCCATCCGCGCTGGGCGGCAGCTATATCCGCGCCCTGCATCCCGCCCACGATGGCCGGCTGTGGGTCGGCACCATCAGCGGCGGCCTGTCCGTATTCGATCCGCGCACGGAGCGCTTTACCCAATACCGCCACGATCCGCTGCGCAAGAACAGCCTGGCCAACGATCGCGTCGAGTCCATCGCAGGGATGGCTGGCGGCCTGTTGTGGCTGGCCACTGACAACGGACTGTCGCTGTTCGATCCCGCCACCAATCAATTCACCCATTACCGCCATGTGGACGGCGACAACACGAGCCTGGCCAACGACCAGTTGCGCGCTGTCCTGCTGGATCGCGAAGGGCGACTGTGGGTGGCCAGCGATGCCGGCGTGCAGCGCTGGCTCGGCGACGGCCGCTTTTCGGCGCCGGTCGGCCCGGCCAATGCGACGCGCCTGTTCCAGGACAGCCAGGGCCGCATCTGGATCGGCAGTTCGCGCCAGGGCGCCGCCGTGTATGACCCGGCTAGCGGCACGGTGCGCGCCCTCGCCGGCCTGAGCCACTACTGGATCTACAGCATCGCTGAACCGCTGCCTGGCGAAATCTGGCTCGGCACCTTCGGCAAAGGCATCGACGTGGTCGATGCCGCCAGCCTGGCCGTGGTCGACCGCCTGCAATACGACAGCACCAGCGCTTCCAGCATCGGCAACGATCGCATCGGCGCCTTGCTGGTGGACCGTTCGGGCCTGGCCTGGGCCGGTACCTGGGGCGGCGGCCTTGCCCACCATGATCCGTCCAGCCGCGCTTTCCTCAAGCTGCGGCATAGTCCATCCAACCCGCTCGGCCCCAGCCATCCGGCCATTGTGCGCGCGCTGGAAGCGGCCGACGGCCGGCTGTGGCTGGGCACCAACGGCAACGGGGTCGACGTGCTCGACGCAGGCGGCAAGCTGGTGGCAGGCTTCCGCCCCGATGCCAGGCGCAGCGACGCGCTGGCGGACGGCGCCATCACCTGCCTGGCGCAAGGTCCGGACGGCAGCATGTGGGTGGCAACGCTGGATGGCACGCTGCACCGCCAGCGGCCCGGCCAGCAAGGCTTCCAGCGCTACGGCAGCGCACAAGGCTTGCCGGGCGGCCCGATCCGCACCATGGTGTTCGGCGTCGACGGCGCCTTGTGGACCGGCGCCCAGCAGGGTTTGGCACGCATCGGCAAGGACGACAGCGTGCGCGCCTGGCGGCACCAGCCCGGCGACCCGGACAGCCTGTCCGGCCGCGAAGTCGAAGCGCTCGCCTTCACGCCGGACGGCACGCTGTGGATCGGCACCAATGACGGCCTGAATGCCTTCGACACCAGGACAGGGAAAGCGCGCCGCATCGTGCGCGATCCGGCACGCGCGGACAGCCTGCCCGATAACTGGGTGCCGGACCTGATGGTCGACAAGGATGGCCAACTCTGGCTGGCCACCCAGTCCGGCGCCGCCATCCTGCGCTCCTTCGACGGCAAGATCGCGCGCTTCGATCTGCTGTCGGCGCGCCTGAAACTGCCGCCCCATCCGCCCGAATCGCTGCTGCAGGACGCGCAAGGCCAGGTGTGGCTGGGCAGCCGCGTGCGCATCGACCCGCTGACCTGGCGCTGGCGCAGTTTCGACCGCGCCGACGGCAATGAATTCCGCACCCTGTATTACGCCAGCCGCGAGCGCATGCGCAACGGCGACCTGCTGTTTGGTTCACCGGAAGGATTGCTGCGCGTGCGGCCGCACATGCTGCGGCGCTGGGAATACAAGCCTGCCGTGACCGCCACCGCGCTGTCCATCGACGGCATCGAGCAGCCCGGCGCCGGCATTCTCGCCGAACGCACGCTGTCGCCCAGCCAGCGCGACCTGCGCCTGGAATTTGCAGCGCCGGACTTCAGCGCGCCGGAACAGCAGCAATACCGCTATCGCCTGGACGGCTACGACGCCGGCTGGGTCAATGTCGATGCGCGCCAGCGCGTGGCCGCCTATTCCCACCTGCCGCCGGGCGAATACCAGCTAAGGGTGCAGGCCAGCAACCGCGCCGGCCAATGGAGCCCGCAGGAATGGGCGCTCAAGCTGCATGTGCAGCCGGCCTTCTACCAGACCTGGTGGTTCCGCTCCGCCATGTGGGTGCTGGGCGCACTGGGCGTGGCTTTCCTGTTCCGCCTGCGCCTGCATGCCCTGCGCCGCCGCGGCGAACGCCTGGAACGGCTGGTGGCCGAACGCACGGCGGAACTGGAAGCCGCCTCGCGCCGGCTGGAGCAAGCCAGCCTGACCGATCCGCTGACCGGCCTGCACAACCGGCGCTACCTGGAACAAACCATCCAGGCCGATTTCGACCTGGCCGCGCGGCGCCATCGCAGCATGCCGCCCGAACCGCACTCGGACCTGGTGCTGTTCATGCTCGACCTGGACCACTTCAAGCGCGTCAACGACCAGCACGGCCATGCCGCCGGCGACGCCGTGCTGCAGCAAACGGCCAACCTGCTGCGCGACTGCATGCGCAGCTCCGACCATATCGTGCGCTGGGGCGGTGAAGAATTCCTGCTGGTGGCGCGCTTCATCGACCGCAACGACGCGCCGGCGCTGGCGGAAAAGATCCGCCTGGCCATCGCCGCCCATGAATTCCTGGTCCCCGGCGGCCAGGTGCTGCGCAAGACTGTCTCGATCGGCTTCGCAACCTTCCCCGGCATGCCGGGCCGCCCCAGCGCGCTGACGCCGGAATCGCTGCAGCGCCTGGCCGACGCCGCCCTGTATGCAGCCAAGCACACCTGGCGCGACGCCTGGGTCGGGGTGCAGGCGCGCAGCGGCGAAGCCGGCCTGTCGCGCTTCCTGGCCGATCCGACCAGCGCGGTGGAAGCCGGCGACGTCACGCTGCTGGTGCCGCAGCAGCGCGGCCGCGTCGTCAACTGGCATTAACCCGGGTTAATTACGGGGCTCGCTCGGCTCGCCGGGCTATCAACCGGCAAAGCCATCGACGTGCGCCAGATGAGCGCGCGCCGGCTGGCATAACGGCGCCGCCCCTTAGAACCCGGAGTCCTGGACCACCTGCACTTCCAGTACCATCTCGCTATGGACAGCGATATGGCCGATGCGGGCCGGCTTGAAATGCACCTGGCGCAGGGCCGCCAGCAGCATCTCCTCGTCATCGCGGTTTTCGTCTGCGGCTTCCAGCTGCGCGCGCACCACTTCCCCCAGTTCATTTATCCAGAAACGCACCGAAAGATAACGCCCGCGTGCGCCAGGCAGCACCAGCAACTCGCCACGCACCAGGCCGTGCGCCACGGACGGTGGGTTCGTGAGCTCAGGCAACTGGAAGAATCGCGGTGGTTCCGGCTCTTGCGCCGGCGCAGCTGGCGGCTCGGGGTGGGGGTCGGGAGAAGGCGCCTCGGCCAGCGGCACGGCCGGCGGCACGGCGCCGGCGGGTTCGGCAAGTGACACTGCCGGCGCAGGCGCCGGCAGCAAGGCAACCATCATTGCAGCGGGTGCCGGCCGGGGCGACGTCGAAACGCCGCCCTGCTTGCTTGCGAGGAAAAGAAAGGCCAGATGGGCCAGCACCGTCAGGGACAAGGCGCCGGCCCTGCCCCACGGTGCATGCCGCATCTTACTTGCCCAGCTCACGCCATTGCAGGCGCTTGGTTTCGACTTCGCCGCCAGTACCGTTATTGCCGCTGTCGCCACCGCCGCCGCCGCCCTTGGGTGGAATACTCAGGCCGATGGCTTTAGGGCGTTTACCGTCTGCAGTAATGGCAAACAGCACTGGCTTGCCGCTGCCCAGGCGGCTCACCGTCATACCTACGACCGGCGAGTTCAGCCTGGTGCCCAGCGTGCCATTGGCATTTGCTGCAGCACCATTTTCGTTGAACTGGTACAGCCAGCTATACCCCCCCGGCTGGCAATCCGATGCAGCCGGTACCACAGTCGGCACCAGCAGCGTTCGGTCGAAAATTTGCGGATCGACCGCTACCCGTTCACCAACGCTTGGCAGTTCAATATACCAGCCCAGGTTCTTGTCCCAATCAAAGGCCGTGGCATTGGCGCTGGTACGGGAAGTGCCGGAGGTATCCATGCCATGCTTCACAAAGGTCTTTTGGAGGTCCAGCAGGTTCTTCTTGTCCAGCTCATCCTTGAAAGCGACAACGAGCTGTACTGGCACTTTCTCGTTCTCTTTGGGAAGCACCAGGTCAGTCGTGCCCAGGAAGCGGCCGGTGCCGAAGAATACGCGAACCGCTTCCTCCGAATGCCGCGTCAGCTCAGGCGCCGCCATGATGGGCTTGCTGCTACCCAGTTCCAGCAGCTTGATCGCCGACTTGGCCTTCAGGTCGAAGCGCCACATATTGCCCAGCAGGTCGCCACCGTAGCCGATGGGCGCCGAGTTATCGGTATAGAAGTTTTCGACGGTCGCAAAGTTCAGGCGCGCCAGGCCGCTTGGCTCGACCTTCGTGCCGGCAGAGGTGGCGATATCGACGACGTTATCCTTCATCTTCGGGTCGTTCAGGTCCAGCACAAACAGGTGGCCCTTGCCGTCGCCATCATATTTGCCGCCTTCCGCGACGTTGTTGTAGCCGGAGGTGAGCACCGCCACCCACTTGCCGTCGACCTTGGTGACATGCGCAGGGCCGTAGCTATAGCCGAGATTAGGATTGTCTTCGGCCGTATAGTTCCACAATACCTGAGGCTTGGTTGGCTCGGTAATATCGAGGGCGTAGTAGCCGCGGCCGCCTTTACCCAAGGCACCGATCAGGATGGTGCGCCACTCACTGCCGAGCTGAACGTCGGCCACGGTGAGCGGGCCATCCAGGAAATAGCGGTGGCGGTCGGCATAGTCGCTATGCGCCAGCTGCCACAGGTCAGGCAGTACGATCGGCGGAATATAGGCCCAGCGTTCTTCGCCGGTGGTGCCGTCAAAGGCGTGCAGCATGCCATCATTGGCGGCGGCGTAGACAGTGCCGGCACGGTCCTGATTTTTGAGGACAAACTCGGCATAGCCGGTGTCCTTGAAGCCGAACGGCGGCTCCTCGACAAATACCGGCTGCGAGTGGACGAAGTCGCCCAGCACCTTGTCGCGTTCGCGGTACAGGCGCTTGCTTTCCTTGTCCACGGTCACTTGCGGATCCTGCCCGCGCAGGAAGCTCACCAGCGTGGCGGCATTGGCGCCTTTCTTTTGCTCGGCAGACCAATTCCTGGATTGGCTCAGTAACTGCTGTACTGTTTCATTGAAGAGGTCCACCTTCTGGATGCCAGTCAGGCCAGTCACCGTGAACGGCACCAGTTTATTGTTCGCATCGGAAGTCCAGATGGTGCGGGTGTCGCTGCCGTCCGAAGTGACCTTGTTGCGCAACATCACAGCTGCCTGCCATTTCGCATCACCGGTGATCTCGCCTGTCAGCACATCGATGGCAAAGGCGCTCAATTCGCCGTCCCATGCGCCGGTGCGGTAGTTCGCAATATAGATGAAGTTCTTGCCTGGAGTCGGCTCCAGGTTACTGGTGGCCGCTGCCGCGCCACTGCCGTCGGACTGGCCGATGCTGCCCAGTGCCTGGTGCAGGCTCTCTTGCAGTGCTGCCGGATCCTTGGCGCTGAAATAGGTGCCGCGGCCGCTGACAGCGGCGTGCCACAAGTCGTCGATCGATTCGGGCCTGTTGGGAAGCGGGGCCGGCCAGTTTTCAGTCTTCTGCAAAATATTGTAATAGTCGCCCGACTTGGCGGTCTTGTAATCGCTGCGGTAGGCCAGCGTTCCATCAACCCCGAGGCCCAGGGTGAAGGTCGTCATGTGCTGGTGGGTGGCGACGTCACCGATGTTCGGCAAACCGCCCGCGCTCGGAACGATATTTTCCATGTCCGGACGCAAGTCCGTGTTGTAATAGTAGTACGCAACGTCGGCCAGCGAAATCTCATCGTCTTTGGCGTACGGCGCATACGATGGCCGCGTGACCTTCGTGGCGTCGCCGTCCTGGTCCTTCAGCACACCGGCCTTTTTCTTGTCGGCGTCGGTATACATGGTGCCGCTGCCGTTCCAGTAGCCGTCCGTAGCCAGGATGGCAAAGTTGCGCTGGCATGCCGCCTGGATCGGATCTTCATCAATGGCTTCATTTTTGCCGAATTTGTACAGGCGGCCGACTTCGTTCAACGCGGTACGCAGTGGCGTACTGCTGTTAGGCAGAAGGCCATACAGTGAGCTGTAAAAGTCCGTCTTGTGTTGCCCGCCGAAAGGCCTGATCGGGAGCTTGATCGTGGCATTGTCAATGGTCATCAGCCCCATACGGGCATGGAAATAGTTTGCGTCGGTTTTATCCTCGTTGACCGGAACTGGCGTCCCACGCACGTCCTTGAAAGCCAGGCCGATTGCCGACTTTGCCATTTGCGATCGCGTACGGTACCAGGTGTACCAGGTTGCAAAATTGGTGATCTCTTCTTCAAAAGAGCAGCTCGCCGCTGCCTTGCAGTCGGTACGCGTCGCAGCGCGCGGATACGTGCGGCCTGAAACGATGTCGACCCGCTCCCAGTCGCTGTAATTGACGGTGGTATGCGTGCCGTCGCGCACGGGCACGCACTTGCCGCTGTCATTGCACCACTTCACAGTCACGTTATAGTAGTACGGCGCGCCCCTGACCACCTTTGCAACGTAATACGTACTGTCAGGATAGGCGTAAGTTTTCCCCTTGAGTGCCTTGACGCAGTCATCCTGATCCCCATACTTGCACCAGACCCGGTCAGGATAGTTGGCCTTCTCCGAGCCGATACTCGCCAGGTTGATGGTGGCTGTCGGCTCCTGTTTTGGACAGTTGACCTGATCGCCGCAAGGGGAGTCCAGCTGCTGGCCATAAGTCCATTCCACCCTCTGCTTGCCATAGCCATCGCTCGGAATGCCTGCCCATGGCGAGGCATAGGCCTTCCTGTGCGCATCGGTGGTATCGGCCACGCGCGAGCCATCTTCCTTGACCGGCCAGTCGTAGCGCACGGCAGGGTTATAGTAGATCTTGTTGAAAGCGCTGGCGGCAAATGGCGGGTCGCCATTGTTGCAGACGGCGCTGATGCTGCCGTCATGGTAGCGGCAATAGTATTCAAAATCATTGCCCGACTTCATGCGGACATAGTCGGGCATATAGTCCCACAGCATGCTGCCCGAATTATCCAGGTCCAGCATGATGTTGGGCAGCAGCACCGCCGTCGTGGAGTTTGCCAGCGGCTTGTCCGCCAGGTCCGTACTGCCGGCCTGAGACACGGCGGCGGCCAGTACGCTGCCGGCAAACAGGCCCGACAGCATCAATTGTTTAAAGAGTGGCCTCATCAATAGGTCTCGCATACTCATTGTGAAATAATCGCCTGCACGAAGCTGACGTTGGAACGTGGGCCGACCACCCGCACGGTAATTCGGTACAGTGCGCTCCAGGTGGCCTCCGTGCCCGCGCCGTCCTTGTCCGACTGATAGGTCAGCATTGGTTTCAAGGTGCCGATGCTGTTGCCCTCCTTACGCTGCTGGCCCGATGGTGACGTCGCACACTTGGCAGGATCGAACTCGCCTTCCGTGTCGCACATGCGATGGATGACGTAAGACACCTGGTTGCCGGCCGCATCGACTGGCAGCTGGGCGACCGAGTTTGCATCGCTCCAGTCCAGGTTATCCTTGGTGGCCGGGGTGTCATTGCCGGTCAGGTCGAGCGCTGCCTGGCTGCTGGCGGAATAGCCCTTGCTGCCGTTGTCGTCGTTCAAGGCATTCGGATTCCCGCTCAGCCAGGCGATCGCGGCCTCCACGCCGGCATCGGCACTGATGGCGGCACTTTGCTTGAAGGCCAGGTTGCCGGCGATCAGGGACGAGGTATCGACTGAGCGCATCATGGCCAGCCCGGCCAGGGTCATGGCCACCAGCACAATCAGCGCCATGACCAGCGCCACCCCGGCCTGGCGCTGGCGCCATCCTGCATAGACTACCGACTTCATATTTTCCCCCAGATCACGTTACGCAGCGGGATGACGGTCTCGAACACCCGGTAGCGATAGCACCCCCAGTCAGCGGGATAGTTGCTGGTGTCGAAGGTATGCCAGCTGGCCGCCAGCGCTTTGGTGGCGGTACAACCAGCGCTGGCACTCGCCGGGCGCTCATATTGGCCGGCACGGGTGACCACGGCAACACGGATCGCCTTCACGCGCGTCCAGTCGCCTGGCGCAGGATTGTCCCACGGAGCAGTCTTGGCGCTGACCCAGGTGTCCACCGTCTGGCTCTTGGCTGGTGCGACGCCATACTCGGCCTGCAGGTCCACCACGTCGGCCATGACGACTTCGTTGACGACCGCCGGATTTTGCGAGTTATCACTGCGCTCCAGCTGCTTGGCCGCCGTATTGACGGAATAGACCTTGCGGAAGATCGGGCCGCCGTTGGCCGGCTTGAAGCAGGCGACGCTGGCACCGGCGGGATACTTGGGCCAGTCACTGCCGTTCAAGAAATCGGCCGACGGGTTGTAAGTGCCGTTCGCGCCAGAATTGTGTTGCAGCTTGCCTGCTTCGGCCTGTACCTGCGTAATCTGCATCAAGGTACAGTTTCCTCCCTGCGACACCATGGCCAGGTCGCCGGCTTCGCAAACCGTCGGGTTGGCAACATCCAGTTCGGCCGACGGCTGCGGCATTTTCCTGCGGATGCTGGTGACGCCAGGCGGCAGGGAAGAAGACAGGTTCGGATCGGCGAAATACTGGATGGTCAGCGTATCCGGCCCTTTGCCGCCATCCTTGATCAGCGTGGGGGCGAAACTCAGGTCGGTGATTGCACCATCCGCGCCGCCGCAATCGGCCTTCTTGTCGCAGTAGGCAAACACCTTGGCGCACGCTGCGTAAGAATTGCCGCCGGCAGCCATGCCCCAGCCGGCCGCCTTGGCGTCGCGCTCCAGCATGTACAGCGCGATACCGCCGTTCGCCTGGGCATCGGCGCCGCTGGTGGTGGCGCGCTTGCGTGCCTCGTTATTGGTGAATGCCTGCGCCACGATCAGTGTGCCGAGCATGCCGATGACCAGGCCAACCATGACCTCAATCAGCGTAAAGCCTCTTTGTGAGCCGTACATAATTTTCCTTAACCGTTGATCTGGGCCACAGCCTCGTATTTGTGGACCTTGGACTCGCCGGGAGCCTGCCAGTTAATGGTGACCGTTACCTGGTTGCCCTTGACCACCACCGTCCGTTTGCCGTTTGGCAGTCCCGAGACGAACTTGTCCTTGCCAGCGTAATCGGCCAGCTTGGTGCGGTTCACCCACATCTCGCCCAATATCTGGTTGGCCGCAAAGCTGGCTTCCAGGCGATACTTCGAATCGGTCACCTGGCGCGTCGCCGAGGCCTGCATCCACAGGAAGGCCAGGATGCCGAACGAGAAAACCAGGATGGCGGCCAGGGCTTCAAGCAATACGATGCCGTCCTGGCGGCCAGGTTTTAAATTGCGAATCATGGGATAGCTCCTTAAGTGCAGCCCAGCGGCGTGCCGTTCAATTTCGCGTCGGGGTCGCACATGCGGACCTGGCCGCCGCCAGTGACCGTCACCACATAGCGGCGGGCGCTACTGGTTTGGACGTTGGTGATGTCGATGCGGCTGATTTCCGTACCGGCGGCCGCGCTCGCCCTGCCGAAAGCATCAAAGGTGACAAACGCGGGCTTATCGAGGCCGGCACCAGCGGCCAGCGTCGTGGCAAACGTTTCGGCCGTATACGGCTTGACCAGCACCGCCGTGGTGACGCCGACCCGTGCGTTGCCGCCGCCCTCCTCGGGCGCGCGGCTCTGGATCGAAGCCGGGCAGATGGCGGCATTCGCACAGCCTACCGTCCAGACCACCTTGCCGTCCTTGTCGGTCAGGCTGAAGCGCACCTGCGTACTACGCCGCAGGGCTTCCGCGCGCGCCAGTTGCAGGCCGTTCAGCACCGATTCGGCTGCGGTACGGTTTTGCGCATCGCGGATCATGCGGGAGAAATTCGGTATCGCAAGGGCCAGCAGGATACCCAGGACGCTGATGGCCACCATCAGTTCGATCAGCGTCACGCCAGCTTGTTTACGCATCAGCAGCGACCGCCCTTTCCGATGATCCAGCAAGTGTCGGACTTATCCCAGCCGGTCGGCGTTTTGGACGTCTTTTTCACGTTATTCTGGTCCAGCTCATAGATGAAGTCCTTGACCGAGCCCTTCCCTTCTGCCTTCAAGGCATAGCTCATGCCGTCGGCTGCAATGGTGCAGGTGAAGGTAAAGTCCGGGTTGTTCGACTGCGGTTCCGCTGCCGCGCCCTGGGCACAGGCGTTGGCATAGGTACGGTTGTCCTGGAAGAACTGTTCCAGCTTGATGCGCATGTCCGACAGGCCATTGGTGGCCTGCGGAATATGGCCCCGAATGACATAATCTTTATACATTGGCAATGCCACGGCGGCCAGGATGGCAATGATGGCGATCGTAACCATGAGCTCGATCAGGGTGAAACCACTGTTGCGGTTCTTGAATTTAACTTTCACAAGGATTCCTTAAGCAGCAAAACAAGTCTTGCCGAAAAATAATTTGACGGAAGTTTAACTGCATTTGGGCAAGAAGTCTCGCACAATTCGTTGCCATAAAGCATCATTAGAGCGGTTTATCTATGAATTGGCGCGGCTGTTGCACACCCGTCCCGTGGGGTAAAATGCAACGCTTTCCCGCGCCCGGCGCGGGTGCCCGACCGAAATTCCGAAAAATGACCACCCTCCCTTCCGAAATCAATCCAGACGCCGTCAAGAACAGCCCGGCCGAAAAAGTCACGCCGATGATGCAGCAGTACCTGCGCATCAAGGCCGATTACCCGAACATGCTGGTGTTCTACCGCATGGGCGACTTTTACGAGCTGTTCTTCGACGACGCCGAAAAGGCCTCGCGCGTGCTGGGCATCACGCTGACGGCGCGCGGCACCCAGAACGGCGTGCCGATCAAGATGGCGGGCGTGCCCTTCCACTCGCTCGATGGCTACCTGGCCAAGCTGGTCAAGGTGGGCGAGTCCTGCGCGATTGCCGAGCAGATCGGCGATCCGGCCCTGGCCAAGGGCCCGGTCGAGCGCAAGGTGGTGCGCGTGGTCACGCCAGGCACCCTGACCGATTCGGACCTGCTGCCGGAAAAATCGGAGCGCCCGCTGCTGGCCATGACCATGATCAGCAACCGCAAGGTGGTCACCTGCGGCCTGGCCTGGCTGTCGCTGGCGTCCGGTGCGCTGCGCCTGATGGAATTTTCGGGTGACCAGCGCAGCGTCAACACGCGCCTGGGACAGGAGCTGGAGCGCATTGCGCCGGCCGAAATCCTGCGCGGCGACGATGCCGACATGTTCGACGATATCTCGATCTGCCACGTCAACAACGTGCCGGCCTGGCACTTCGACGTGGTGCACGGCCACAAGGCCCTGCTCGACCAGCTGGCTGTTGCCACCCTGACCGGCTTCGGCGCGGAAGGCCTGGGCGCGGCGTTCGGCGCGGCCGGCGCCCTGCTGCGCTATGCGCAATCGACCCAGGGCCGCGGCCTGCAGCACGTCAAGAGCCTGTCCTGCGAATCGGAAAACGAATACATCGGCCTGGACGCGGCAACGCGCCGCAACCTGGAGCTGACGGAAACCATCCGCGGCCAGGAGTCCCCTACCCTGTTCTCGCTGCTGGACCACTGCCGCACCGCCATGGGCTCGCGCCTGCTGCGCCACTGGCTGCACCATGCGAAGCGCGACCAGTCGGTGGCCCGCGCCCGCCACGACGCCATCGCCGCCCTGATGCAGCACGACACCACCGGCTCGCTGGCCTACCACCTGGCGCAGGTGCCGGATATCGAACGCATCACCACCCGCGTGGCCCTGCTGTCGGCCCGCCCGCGCGACCTGTCGGCCCTGCGCGACGGCTTGCAGCAATTGCCGAAGCTGCAGCACGCCATGCTGCGCGCCCTTGGCCACGATAACGCCGAAGGCCTGCTGGCCAAACTGCACTTCGGCCTGAACGAACCGAAGGAATGCGTGGACCTGCTGGTGCGCGCCATCATGCCGGAACCGGCCACCATGGTGCGCGACGGCGGCGTGATAGCCCGCGGCTACGATGCGGAGCTCGATGAACTGCGCGGCCTGTCCGAAAACGCCGGCCAGTTCCTGGTCGACCTGGAAACCCGCGAGCGCGAACGCACCGGCATCGCCAACCTGCGCGTGGAATACAACCGTGTGCACGGCTTCTACATCGAAGTCACCAACGGCCAGGCCGACAAGGTGCCGGAAGACTACCGCCGCCGCCAGACCCTGAAGAACTGCGAACGCTACATCACGCAGGAACTGAAAGC
>Ga0102593_1000259_pt1 | contig 116657 bp, 107 predicted proteins | sample AraplaCol_mMS_r2_2_FD_76862 | JGI IMG/M metagenome (GOLD analysis project Ga0102593, IMG submission 76862) | Arabidopsis root microbial communities from North Carolina, USA - plate scrape MF_Col_mMS_r2 (SPADES assembly) (version 2) | ecosystem: Host-associated > Plants > Roots > Endosphere...
CCAACGCGCGAGGAAATGTATTGATCTTGAAAGAACGTGGCAGGCCAGTCGCCCAGCCAAAGGCAAGCGATATCGCAAACTACATTACCCGCGGAAGTTAGATGGTCGAGACGTTGGGCGGGAGGAATGTATCGATGACGAGGATATGCGCGTCGCATGGGAGGTTGCACATCTTCCTGGAGTTGGAGCCTATTCTCTTGACAGCTGGCGCATTTTCTGCCGGGATGAATTGCGAGAGGTGGCTAGTGACTGGCAAGGTACTGGGGCAACGATGACTGGCTTCGTTCCCGAGTGGAAGTCGGTTCTCCCTCAGGACAAGGAGCTACGGGCCTATCTGACGTGGCTCTGGCTGAAAGAAGGATGGATTTGGGATCACAACACTGGTGATCTGGAACCTGCCAGTGACAAAACCCGACGAGCTGCGCAGAAAGGTGGTGTGGCTCATGAAGAGGATGGCAACTGGGTTCTCGAGACGTCACCCGTGAAACGAGTGGCCAATGGATTACATGCGGAAGATTGACCCCAGAGTCTATTGGAGATGAATTGTACTTTTATGCTTTTATTTTATTTGCACAGATTTGAAGATACCCTCTGAATTGCACATCGAATGATCTTTTGTTGACTTGAAGCCTATCACGTGCCCATCTAAGTATACTCCCAGTAGACCATGATCATATCATATTATTATCCATTTAATCCCAAAGATACTTGATGATTCAAGCAATATCTAATAAACTTATATCTATTGACATATTGATTACTATCTCAACTACTTACAATTTGACCTTGATGTATATACAACTATGTACTATGTACACTCCCACTGAATGCGCTGATTGGTTCACCGCATTTCCATTTGTGTTTCCCCCGACTTCGCCCTGCTCGATTTCCATCTGATCGACCGTGCTCAAAACTCATCCACTTCCCAGTTGAGTACCACTGACAGTTTGCTTTCTTTTTTCTTTGCTGCTAGAATCCCCGTGGAATTCCGGGGATTCTCCCGAAAGTTTACGATCGACAACCGCCGAGCCCCCAAATGGCTGTTGGCAGCCAGTGACATCTCACATCTGCCCAACTTAAGCGCCAGGCAGCACGTTATCCGTTCACAAAAATAGCATCTCCAGTGGCGGTGCTCGATAGCTATACCACGCCAGCATCGAATATCAACTACGTTCACGTAACAAACAACAAGATACAAGATACAAACAGGAAAGAAACAGACGGACTGCGCCCGATGAACTAGCGGAGACGGGGTCCTTGGTGAAGGATCCACCTCTGCGGCTACGAATTTCTCGACCCAGCCATGTTTTTTCCGGTGAGACCTAATCAGCCCAAGAAGTCCAAATCCTCGAAGTCCTCCGTCGTTACCACCAAGCAAGGCCTGAAGCGTTCGTCCCAAGGACGCTCCTCCCGCGTGTCAACCAAGGATCTCGAGCCTGAACCACCGGCTCCCTCCTCCACTTCCTCTATATCTCACACCGCACCCCACCGCAGGGCCTCGATGCCAGGCGTTGACACTGCCAGTCGATCGGGGGCCGCCTCTTTCTTAGAATCGAGGACGAGTCTGCCATACCCTTCATTTTCCAAAGCTCATAGCAAGGAAGATGTCCGCACGGCCAATATACCGACCCCGGACCCCACCGATTTAACCAACCAACCTGATGATAATGGCAAGGTCAATGGTGCGGGTCAAGCACGGACGGACAACCATAAAGCCCCTCCAAGTCCGCCCTTGACAGGTCTCGATGATCAACCATCATCTCGAAGGGGTAGTCCTGCGGTAGGCGAGGACGAGAAAGGATCAGACAAGGAAAAAGAAAAGGAGAAAGAGAAAGAGAAAGAGAGGGCCAAGAAGAAAGCCAACATCAAGATCAGAGCCGAAGTCAATAGGTCCTCTTCTAGTCTTCGATCCAAGAAAGATGAGGGAACAAAGTCGAGCAAGACTATTCGCGCAGAGACTCCCAAATCGAAATCATCCTCGAGGTCGGCTGAAAAAGAATCCTCATCCACACGAACAGCCCACAAGTCGTCCAAGCCAAGAAGCTCTGAAGAGAAAAAGCCGAGCAAACGGTCAAGCCGCTCAACATTATCACCTTCGCGATCAAACGCAACAATCCGTGATGCAGGCGTGGAATCGGCAAACGGCTCAGACGCTACCTCCATCGCCCCCAACCAACAGTATAACGTTCCCCGAAAACCGATGACTCCTCCGACGAAGCCTCCCTCGCGTAATCAAGTTCGATCCTCCAACTCTCATCGACACACCCCGAGCGATGACTCAATTGACTATGGCAGACCTGTCATGAACAGTCCTGGTTTCGGCGGCCCTCCTCCTCCACCACCTCCACCTGAAATGCCGGTGACTATCCCCAGAGTCGATTATTTATTGAAGGATGGAGGACTGGAAAACAAAGTGCCCAGAACTTTACTCGGTAATCCTGGTATCTCCGACCCATTCGCCCATCAAGCGACTCAGCCCCAGCTTGCTGCTGCGAAGGTATTCGATCCGTATAATCGCCTTCTCGATGACTACCAGAAAGTAATGAGCAAGAGCGGCTCTTTGGCTGTCGCGACAGGATATCGATCTGTAGCTCGACGGTTGCTGGATCGGTTAGAAGCTGTATTTGCGCGAGATATCTCGTCTGAACCTTGCAATTGTTTAATGTGCGATCGCGAAGAAGAGGAGCCACAAGAGGGTGTAAGCTGGGGAGAAGTGCTGGAATTGGTGTCTGGTCGTCGTGAACTTCCCATGTGGCCACCCTTTATTATGGCACACTCAAATATCGAATCAGATATCCCCGAGGAAGAGCATATCCCAATGCAGAAGCTTGATGTCGATGTGCCTGAAGAGTATCGTGATCATTTCATCCGCCAATCGCGCAAGACAAAGGTAGCAGTGGACAAATGGCTTTCCGAACAGAATGAACAGGCTAGCAGTGCACCCGTCGAAGTCGACGATGAGACCCTGACATTTGCTATGCTCACTCACCTTGAATCTCATCAACGTTCCCTATTCTGCGCTCTACTCGGTATCAATTCCTCGACCCCCGTGCCACGACCCGACGACGAAAAGCCCCGATCAAAGCCCTCGGCCCTTGTGTCATCATCCCTCGCTATTCAAAGATTATATAGACTCTCTACCCGCCCTCGTGATCCTGAGACAGCCATGTTCATGCTGAATAATCACGCCCTGCATCATGTTCTCGCTACACTGTCCGCAATCAGCGATGATGAATGGGAGATCCTGATCTCCGGTCGATTCGACGGTTTCCTTCGCAGCGGTGCCGAAGATGCTGTCCCTCCAGGCGGTCCACGCTGGAATAACAGCCGCTCCAACACACCCTTCAGCACCGGTGGGATTTCCCGAGGCCCAACTCCGAACTATATGGACAATGGTAGACCGGCAAGCCAACCCAACGGCGGACCATCATCCCCAGCCTCCTTCGGCGGACCTATCGCACTGGACGAAGAGATGGAGATTGCCGCATTAGCGGAGGTCGAGCGAGACATCTTCCTCGGCATGGAAGCTCTCGAAGACGCATTCGAAGCTCTCCACCTCAAAGCAGAAGTTGTCCGACGTGCTCTCCGTGAACGCGGTGCCGGCCTCTCAGTCGCGAATCAAAGCCGTCGTGGCTCCTATGTCGAAGCGCGAATGGGCACACCCTTCTCAGTTAATGCGTGGGAAAGTGGAGATGACGATGGCTTCCTTGATGATGATCGTTCGCTGGCTCCTGATGACTCGGCTAGTAATATAAGTTCTAACCGTCGTCGACGACCAAAACGTCGTACTGAACGACGAACTCCTGCTCCGGTCGAGGAAGAGGATGAAGAAGAAGATCGATCTCACGTTGGACGTCGTGATTCGAGAAATTCCCGACGAAGATAAAGACAATGAAAACAAAGCCGAGCAGAAAACTTCCAACCCAAGAAAAAAACAAGCAAAAAAAAAAAAATGAAGAAAAAAGAAAAGAAAAACACAAAGCTTTTTACCCCTGGTCGGATTGGGCTTATTACGAATCGATGATTTACCAGATAGCAGAACCATTTGAATTGAAGGAATGGTTTGTGTTTTGTCTTCGGGGATGGTTTGTGAGGTGGATATATTGCATGGCATGTAGCGGATTGATGTTGATGATACCCACTCCTCTATCCTCTATACCTTGTCAGATTTCCTCTTTATAGGAACTGGCGCTGCTATCATTTGATTTTTTGTTGAGCATTGCGGGCTTTGAGCCGTTTATGATTGATGAATGTTATGAGCTCGTTGGAGCGCGATGAATTGTTATTGAGTACTGGCAATGTAGTCCATCTTTCTGTAGCTCAGGACCGATACTGAATAATCGACTACGTGGTTGTTGCTGGTCAGTACTATAAAGAAAGTAAGGGTTTATATTTTGCGAGATATGAAATATCCTTTTGACGATTTGAAAAGGACTAATGATGATCCCAGTTCTCGGGATTCCTGTCATCTGCTACTCGTTCTGATCGTGGAGGGCATCAGAGGGACTTCCAGTTAAAGACTGTATACTTGTGTGCTATTAACATTGTCAACGTTTATTACTAACTAATGAATAGCAGTTACTTCTCATACTAGTACCGAGTTCGATCTGTTGCAACTAATTTCAACCAAATCAGGACTTACCAACTTAGGTAATCTTGATTGGCATTTCCAAATATATATCTGAAAAAGGGTCTCAGATATTTATCTCCTATTCGTAGTTTATTGCTTGCAATTTGCAAGATAGGTCCCGATCTATGTCATCCATGACATTGAATTGACTAGATATAGATTCATACTGATACATGCAAGATCTAGTTCACGGATAATATATTCAAGCTCGTAACCGACTGGCCTTCAATTAGTCTGCTAGACTAATGGCCGTGTACGATTGAAATGGATGATATCGCCAAGCGCCATCCCTTCTGCATGTGTGTTGACTTATTCAAGCTTCCCCTCCTTCATTGATCATCAATTATGCAGATTCAAGCAGGTGCTTGAATCTATCTAGTACTTATCTTTAATCTTCCTGTCTAGGAGGTGCCTCTTTAGACAAAATATTCTTGGGGCCCGATCATAATATGCTCTGCCTCCATTGTATGCATTTAGTACTCTTGACTTGGTTGTTTGCTATCTTCTAGCAAGTCAAAATATACTCTACATTTTGAGAACAGCTAGTTAGAGATCCCTAATATGATGGAACTTTGCTCATCAATATGAGATTGGTGGGTAGCACAAGACCGGATGATACCAAAGGCTGTATTACAGAGGATGTGATGGACGGATGGTGACAGCGAAATCATTGTGAAGATGATCGTGTTTTTTCTCCCCATCACCCCTTTTTACTCACTTCATGACAAGTACTTGTAGAATCCTGTCTCAAGTCAGTTATATAGAAAGTACCTGTATGTCAAGAATTCCATTGCCTGAAGCCATCAGAGCGAAGGTCTATGAGATTGTATCATGGCTACAATTATGTAGCTCCTACCAATTCCATGGGGTCCTTTGTCAGGATTTCGCAACAGATCTTGATGGAATGGCTAGAATCTTACCCTATTCAATTTCTCGCACGCATGAATTACACTACCATTGCTCACTAGTCTAGTGAGCAATGGTCCTGCCTGCCTGGGATGCAACCTTCAAAAATTTTTGAACTATGATTCGGGCGATTGGAGTGCTTATATTGATCAACATATCCACCATTGCGGATGTTGAAATTCATTCTTGCCGCCCAGTCGATGTTGCTCATATGCTCTTCACTTACCCATGGAACATTTATCTCCTTCAGCCTCTAAGAGGTGTTTTCTTGACCTCATGGATTCAGATGCGACGCAAATTGCATGGATCAACACGCACACGTTCACTCACTCTTTGGGGACTATGCCCATTCTGAATATTCCTCTTTGAACTCATGGCGGCTCGGGCAACATCCGCTACTTTTTGCAAAGAGGCTTGGTCGGCGTCCGTTGAATGCCCTCCGCGGGCTTTTGTTCGAGACTGTACATAGTCAGGATCCATCGACCCACATTTAACAGTATGTTTTGCAGACTCCGCAGCATGTCCAAGACCTCTCGTCAATGTCTCATTCCTTTTTCCTAGTTCATTCAGCTCAAAATCAAGCCAACTATACCAAGTACTCCTTGAAATAACCCCAATGCTCTATACCTTTTCAGGCAGCTGCTAAATAGCCCCAAAACTGTCTCTTGTGATACCGTACAAACCCGGAAAGATGATCATGGCCCCTGCTCCTGTACGGCTTCAGATGATTTGTAAGAGCCACCAAGATGTTTGGTACGATGCTTTTGGTATCACTTGGCATCGTGCCCCAAATTCCAGTTCGATCAAGGACACCGAGCCCTGAATAAGAGATCAGAAAACTGGGGGAGATCGTGCGATCGTTCTACGGTATTTATTCACTCGTCCAGATATCTAGACATCGGAAGGATGCCGTGTGTGAGTACTGTTACCCGATTCAGGAAGAAGCAAGAAGCGCATACAACCGCCCGGGACATTAGAAGCCTTGGCCAGTTCCTTGATCGACTCGACGGACTTGAGTCCATCCCATGATCTAAATCGCGGCTATCCGGGGGTGTTCAGCATAGGCCATGATCGACCAAGATGTTGTGTCTGGTGATTAGAAAAAAAAATGGAGAGCTGCTCTTCTGCTGAAAAATGGATCTCGAAGCGCAACCTTCTTTCAATCACTTGACGGGTGTGATGACCCTATTTGGGCATACCCCTATTCGTCTCAGTGGCAATCAACGTGTAAATCTAGGGCTGAAGAGGAAGGCATTGAGATCTACCATGAAGCTATCACTAAGGTTTGTATCGGAGACCAAAAATGGTCCTGGCAAAGATCTAGATCGCGAATTTGATAGACGGAAGACACCATGATGCTAGCTTTGATGATAACTCTGGCCTTCAAGTTAGAACAAGAATTGAACCATGGATTATCGCATCTTACAGCGGAGCATGCCCTCTTGAATGATGATCATTGAATCCTTCAGGTCCCATTTTGGTAGTCAGCAGTCGAATAGCTATTGAAGGGTTAAAATTTCCCTCGACAGGTGGGCCTTCTGATGATATTTTAGTGCGGTCGCGCATAGACAAACTCAAATCATCGCCATTGCGACGCGCTAATCGTTTATAATATTGCACTATGAAGTTCAGAAGGTTCTTGTCTCGAGCCAAGACAATGGCCTATCTTAAGGCTATCTAATAGTCCATGTCGATCTAGGAAGTATGGGGTACAGTTACATTCACATGCGAGGGATAAAAGGCCGTTGTTTATGTATGCACATGTCTTAATGAGGAGAACGGCTTAATGCAATATAGAGATCGACATTCGTGCATGAACCGTGACGGCTGTTGAGCGGCAGTCGTTCTCAATATTGAGACTTTCAAGGTTGTAAATGCATGATGTGATGTTGTATACTAGGGCTTACCCATGAAGGATCGATGGGCATTAATTCTAATACATCCCCCATAACTGTTGTTGATTTTCACCGTCTACTAAAGCTGATAAAGTGAGTCTGTGAAATTCAAGGACCTTGCACAAATCACCCAAGCCAAACAGGAATTTTCACATGTTTAGGGCAAGGGTGCCAGATTAGGGTTGAGGATGACTTAAAAAGGTCCCAGAACGAACAGATAGTCTCAACCGTCGCCATGACTATTTGTACATAGTATATCGGAAAACTACTCCCGTTTAATCTCCGTATACAATGCTTGAAAGTTTTGTTTGTTGATAGACCAAAGCTAATTTTCTCAACCTTCGATGACTGAAGTTTATTCCACAGTACCAATTGATCCACAATCTCAATGACACCCCTTTCAGAGCCAGGCCCGCGGCTGTCCTGAATGCAGATCGGTGGCGGGGGACCTAACAGAAACAGGCAGGTCAAGCAGATTCCATCGTGCTTGTCTGGTGGTCTATACGCAGTAAAGCCGGTGCAGAACCATGGATTCCCAGATATGTCGACCCGCTGCCTCGTAAACTATGAAGCACGACCCTTGAATCGTGGTACGAGATCGAGGTCGATCAGCAAAGCATTTCGAATAGTGTCGATATACTATTCAGAGATCCCTCGATGTCGACTTATGGACTCGGGGCTGAGACACAATCGCACTCGGTACTCACCTACTCACCCCCTTAAATCCGGACTTTGCCGATAAACCCCCCCGGTTAGACTCCATTCAAGTTGTCGCCACCGCCCTAAAAGATGGTCTCTGTCTTGCTCGGGGAGAAAATTCCTCGGAACGGGGACAAGTGGATTATTGTGAGCGCATTGCAATCTCCAAGATCGCTGCTAACGGCTTGAAAAGGTATGGTGCTTGTGCGTAACCATCTTTAGCCGGTTCATCTTGATGATCAAGCTCCATTGAATCCGCAGCCATGGTTGACACTAGCATGCCAGAAGGCTCACCGCAAATCACCGCCCTCTGTGGACCTGTTGTACCCCTGCTTATTGCTCCTCGGCACATGGCTGCCATCTGTCTTCCCCTTGCCAGCGGGTCGGCTCAGCGTAGAGACATTGTCCTGTGTGTATATTATAACCATGGCGGGCCATGTGTGACAAAGTACCGAGGACATAATCCAGCCGGATCAGTCCATTCAGCTCGACTGCTGATCATCGTACACTGTACAACATCGACTTACCCCCATAAAAACCACTTACGAAAATCACCGGATGAATCCAGAATTTGCCAAAACACGGGGTAGAGTTTTTACCAGAAAGCCCAAACGTTTCTAATGACGCATGCAAGGCTTTGGAAGAAAACCCCTGATCATACACTACTAGCGGGCCAAGTGGCAGTAAGAAATTGACCAGCTCATCTCGGCAGGGCGCCCCGATGGGGACGGGGTAAATAATAAACCAATGGACAGGTGGCAGGTTGTGGGAACGAAGCTTATTCGGGTCCAATGGCATGGCCATAGTAACCAATAATGTACTTCCATGATTTTATTCTAGAGAGTTTTGCTTTTCTCGTGCAAGATCGACATGCATTTTTCTAGAACTGTCATTCACGGCAGAAGCACATGAATTAATAGGCTGCGACTGTCAGTCTGAAGCTCTCAAACGTGGGTTTCCTGCGGGGATTCGTCGTAATAATCCTCAGTCATTGGTTATAGATGTCCCATCAGCTAAAATCCGTTACCAGAAATATCCAGCCCCGCCTGTTTAGACACGGAGATCTAACCCAGAGCAGCAGTCGGATTTGACGGTGCACTAACTATAAACTCCGTGTCCATGAAACAAATGCTACTAACTTTAAGCCCGGGAATTATGGTACTAGGGCACGCGGCGGAACATGGACCGGGTCTTCTTTAGCCTTCTACGGAGTACATGCTGCTCCTTTATCGAATTGACAGGGATTATAGAAGAGTTGAGGTCTTTTACTGGCTCAACACGCTGAGTATATGTTATACCAGTGGGATACAATGGTCTGCACGGGGAAATTGTCAGCCTCATGCGGAGAAAGCGGCTTTCTTGGCGTTTGGCTTTCTCCTCGATTCCCACGTTTTCATCGACTTATATCAAAGAGGGAAAAAAATGGTAAGCATTTCCTGGGGCATTTGCCATTGGAACGCAATTTCCCACAAGCATAAACTCCCCTTTTACCAACCTTTTATGCCATAGAGTGCACGCTTGGACGGTGATCTTGAGTGGATATAGCCGTCTGGACCAAACTCTGACCCCGTTCATTCGACTTTCCGTCGCAGAGACTTCTTTCAAACCCCACCCACGCCCCTGTTCAAAGAGGGGTCATGGTCGCCTGGAGTGGGTACTGAGTACAGTAATGATGGGTACTTCTGGATCTTGTTGTTCTGCACTATGGAGTTGTTTGCCTCAATCATGGGTGTAAGCCCACTTCGCGGCACCCGAACGGAGATGATCCCCTGGAGGACCCGCATAGAAGCTTCGAAATGCCTTTGAAAGCAATGAGCCATTGACCAAAAGTGGCCTGTGTGTAGAAAATGCCATTATCTTGCTTCTTAACTTATTGACAATAGAGTTCGCTGAGCCAGACCATGGATTTTTTGTGGGTTTATTCCCATCTCCTTGGCTCTGATCACTCGTTACTTTAATAATCCTGCTCCATACCCCTGCTATTCTGGATCGTGCCCTTTTCCACCCTGTTCCGCCCGGCCATTTGTGATCGAAGAGAGGAAAAAAAGAGAAGAAAAAGTGGGAAAGTCTTCCCCTATCAACTCACCACGACTTCTATTCTCATTCGGCTGGGGGAACTGGCATTCGCATTGTCACTGAAACGACAAGGCTGAGTTTGATCCTTCCAACCAGCAAGATCTACTTGCCTTGGCAGGGATTTGGACAATTCACTGCGTCACGGTTTAGGACGGTAATGGTTGTTGACAACGCCTAAGAGAGAACATACCACCCTCATTGCTCCCAATATGTCTGCCCTCGCTCTTCTTAGCATGTTACCGAAGGAGGGTCTTCACCCTCGATTGACAAGCGATGTGACATTGGATATCGATCCATTGCCTACCGCACAACGGCGAGGACTGATCGCTGTTTCGGTCATGGCTTTTCTTTCCTTTCTTGCAACCGGAACTCTACTTGCATTCATTACATACCGACTTATTTTCTGGAAATCCAGCTACTCCCGATACATCGGTTACAACCAGTATATTATTCTGATTTACAACCTCGTTCTTGCGGATTTTCAACAATCACTCGCCTTTTTGATATGTTTAAAATGGATTGTTACGGACAAGATCAAGTCTGGCACAGCCGGTTGTTTCTTACAAGGTCTTTGGCTTCAGATTGGTGATCCCGGCTCCGGTCTCTTCGTCCTGGCAATTGCGTTTCACACTTTCCTCCTTGTTGTTTGGGGGCGTAAAATGCCCTACAAGGTTTTCGTGTGCTTTGTTTGCGGCGTTTGGGCATTCGTCGCCCTTATTGTCATTATTCCTCTTGGAATGTACGGTGCCGACGTCTACGTCCCATCAGGTGCATGGTGCTGGATCAATTCGGAACATGAGACAGTCCGTCTTTGGACTCATTACATCTGGATTTTCCTGGCAGAATTTGGAACAGTCGCTCTCTATGCAGTCATGTTCTTCCAACTTCGGAGACAAATCAAGGCTTCCGCCATTCTTGGTAACAGCCAGCTGGAGAGTCTGAAGCGTCTGCGTCGTGTTGTCGGATACATGACCATCTATCCCATTGTCTACATCATTCTCTCTCTGCCATTGGCTGCTGGACGTATGGCAACAGCAAATGGAGACAGTCCATCAATCACCTTTTTCTGCTGTGCTGGTATGTATATCCTTTGAGCCAATTGGCCATCTCCCACGGGAAGTGTACTAGATTCTAATATTTGAAATAGGTGCTATCATTACCAGTTCCGGTCTTGTCGACGTGGTTCTTTATACCCTTACCCGCCGCAATCTCATCATCGACTCCGAGCCTAGCCATGATCGTTCTTATAACAAATTTGCCAGCAGCAAGGGACGCCGCGGTGACACGCATCTTACAACCATCACCGCCGATCCCACGACACGCAGACAGGGTATTCACGACGATGATCCCGATCGCGATGGCTCGACCGACAACATTGTGCAACCCGGCGTTGAACTGGGTCCCATTGGAAAAGTGTACCAAGAGACCACCATTGAGATCACCACTGAACCCGCATACCCTTCAGAAGGTGCTAGCGAACGTTCCAGCAAAGACGAATTCAATGATTCACCTTCACGGATGTGGCGACGATAATTCTCCTGCGACTTTACACGACCGGTCCTATTATTTTTTTTTCTCGATCCGGATCAGTCGCATACTGTGTCATGTTTATGCTCGTGCATTCAATTTTACTTCAAGGATGCTGCCCACATTCAATTTCTTTAATACCATCTTATCCGAGTCCACTTCACAACTCGCCTTGACTTTCTCTACGCTTTACACAGACGATTCGAAGCCCTTGCAAATCACCGTTCTACTTTCTCTCGAAACGACTCTTCCTTTACCCTTCTCTATCTCCATATTATGGTGGAGCTCTGTACATATCCTTGACGATTACTTCTATTACACTCACGTGGATTGGATATCCCGGTGCACTCGGAAGATTCCCATGTATATCTAGCTGCTTAGATTGACATCTGACTAGCAAACAATAAACTCTTTCCTTTTATGAGCAGTACTTTCCAGATTTCCTCCACGGCCCTTGGGCATTTTCTTGCACCAGACTACGATCGCTAATATGAGCGCTTGGCTTCCTGCGCATATAGTATATGTGATATACTTCAATAATTTCAATGGTCGCAGCGTGGCTAGTAACGTCCACGTTAAGTCTACGGTTAGACTAGCAGTGCACGGCATCTCAGCCTGCTCGAAAATTAGAGTCAATCGTTAGAACCCCATAGTTATCTTAGGCCCCCCCCTGAACCTCCTTAGATGAGGATCTTTCAAGACACCGTGATCGACGAAAGGTGCCAGAAATGAGAACTTGGCAGACCAGCTGCCAGTATCGAAATGGCTTGACCTCTGAATCTTCGAGATTTTTGGTCTCGAAGTTTGAATATAGTATCTTATTGCTGGTAATCGTAGTCTCATTACGTCGACGGATCCGTATTTATTCTACTTCACCGGTATAAGTACAGTTAAGAGCTTGTGGGTAGCAGAAGATCGCTTGTACTCTGTTGAGAACGGGCCAAGTTTCACAAACCACAGTCTTCGATACAAGCACATTAATGAAACTAGCAGAATGGCAATGTTCAGTCGCAAATTAAGGTTGTAGGGACGATGCCGTGATTTTGCCTTTGATCCTAGTAATTGCGGAGCATGTAATACTAGGGTAAGGTTCTAGATTCCTAATAATCATCAAAAATTGTCTCTGAGTATACACAGTGCAACACTTCTCTTCCTACATGCTGCTCCGGAAACTGTACGAACCTCAACAACGACCCCAGTCACGGCGGGTCTTGCTCGGCTTCGCCTTGTCCAGGAACTATCCCAGCTTGCTGCTCAGGCGTATGTGATGATCTCTATAAGAGCTCACTCCATTGTGGATCATGCAGCGTAACTGTAAGCCAAGCGACCCTCAAAATTTCAATCACAGGAGCCCAATCTGATATCCAACTTGTCATCAAGTGCGGCTCTTCCGCCTCAACATGTTATGCTGGCAATTGCATAAACTTGAACACTGATGCGAATAATTGCGGCGCCTGTGAAGCACCACCATGCACTGGCCCATCACCAAATTGCTGCGGGGGAAATTGCACTAATGTTAATAATGACCCGAATCACTGTGGCACTTGCACTGCGTCTCCATGCCCCGGTGTGAATCCAGCCTGTTGCTCGGGGGTCTGCGCCGACTTGTCCACCAGCCCACTTCGTTGTGTCTCGTGCAATACCTCGGTAAGAAACAAATTCCTGAATTAGATGAGTTATTCTAACAAGTGAAGTGTTCGGCTTCGTTTCCTACTATTTGTTCAGGAATATGCACCAACCTCAACACCGACATGAGCCATTGCGGCTCTTGTGTAGCTGCGCCATGCACCGGGCAAAGGCCAGCTTGCTGCAGTGGCTCTTGCACAGACCTATTCAACAACTCATTGCGATGTGGATCATGCAATATTAGTGTATGTTTTCCACTTCTTCACTGAACTTTATTGCCAGCTCACATGTTTAATTATAGTGTTCAGTCACTCAACCAACCTGTTGCAATGGTACATGTATGAACGTAGCTAGTGATCCAAGATTTTGCGGCTCTTGCTCAGCAGCATCATGCACTGGCTCAATTCCTGGGTGTTATTCCGGGGTTTGTACTGGTTTGGGTATCAATGCGTGGAAATGTGGCTCATGCAATACCACCGTAGGTTGTTCTCGCTCTTCATAGTGAGATATTTGCTGATATACTTAACTGTCTTCAGTGTGCTGTTTCTAAGCCAACATGCTGCGCAGGAACATGCGTGAATTTGAATAACACAGCATCAGCATGTGGCAGTTGTGGAAATACAGTGAGTTCAGTCCAGATCACCATACTTACTAGGGAGCGTAATATAAACCAAGAGATCGAATGTCTAGTGTCCAGCAACATCGCCGACTTGCTGCTCTGGGATTTGCACGAATCTCAACACAAACTCGTCGACATGCGGAACCTGCAACAATACTGTATGTATCAACTCATTTATCTTGAATGTGGCAATGGAATGTCAAAACTGACTCGGAAATGGCCAGTGCACAGCGTTGGCTCCTACGTGTTGCTATGGAACGTGTTATAATATGCTTACCTCTCCTATGCGCTGCGGCAGTTGCAACATCACAGTGTGTAGCATGATGCGTGTCTTTCAATTATAACTTCACTCGTAGCGCAGCAGTGATACCTTCTAACTGGTTTTTAGTGCGGTGTTACTCAACCAACATGTTGTTTGAGGGTGTGTACAAACCTGAACTCATCACCCACAAATTGTGGACTCTGTGGAAACATTGTACGCTCTTTCATGCCCGGGATCTATGAACTATGCAACTAATCTTGGTTAATTCCAGAGTCCTCTCACAAATCCTAGTTGCCGCGCTGGATCATGCACTAACCTGGCCACTAATCCTCTAAATTGCGGAGTCTGTAGCAGAGTGGTACGCAATAACCATTTCAAACAGCAAAGAACTGCCAGTTGCTTTTACTAGTAGCTGTATACGATACCCACGATATTTACTAACTGGCACAGTGCGGAGCCGCAACTCCAAATTTCTTTTCTTCACTTTGCACTAGCATATTGACAGATAACAAGAATTGCGGAGCTTGTGGAACTGCGGTACGCTATTTACTTATGCCCCTTCATTATGATTGTCGATAGGCATGACTTTGCTTCAAATGTTGACATTCGAAAACAGTGCAATATAAAGACACCTTCATGCTGTGGAGGTATATGTATCAATTTGAATACGAATTCGTTCACCTGCGGCGCATGCAATACAACTGTTTGTGGCCATCTTCTATTTAAATCAGAATTCCTCTCACTGACTGTTCATCTAGTGCCCGGCTTCAACACCGAACTGCTGTGCTGGAAAATGTACAACACTTATCATTGACTCCATGTGGCACGTGTGGCACAGTAGTATGTATCATATACAGAGAAGAGGTTTGAGGTCTAACTGCAGGATAGTGCCCGGCATCATCACCCACATGTTGCGGCGGTGTTTGTGTCAACTTGAATACAACCACCTCTAATTGCGGCGCATGTGGTACATTGGTATGCTCTATGAATGATATGATCTGCCTGGAGTGGGGAGGCTAATTGAGCAATTCAACTAAAAGTGCAACGGAACTACATCAAACTGTTGTGGCGGTGCTTGTACCAACACGACGTACGATCCTCGTAATTGCGGATCATGCGGCCGAAATGTGAGCATTATTATTTTCGCACCGTATGTGTGTTTGAAAAAGATATAGTCTGACTCTTTTCTTCCTCCTAGTGCACGGTATCACAGAATTGCATTAACGGCACTTGCGGACTATGTCCCGTCAATACTACATATTGCAATGTGACAGGCCAATGCGTAATTTTTGATTGGATTTGAAGCTACTCGCAATGCTGACAAGACTGAAGTGCGCGACAAGCTTTACCTGCATCGGAACAGGTCTCAACGTTGGATGTTGCGCGAATTCGTTCGTGTGTCCCGCCCTTCTCCAGCCCGGCGGCCCTGCAGTCTGCGTAAGTGAATCAAAGACCAAACCGTACGCTTCCAATGCTAACTGGGCTGAAAGTGTTTATTGTCGTGTGTACTCAGCTTATGCGCCCTATCACTTGATCGTAACATAACGAGACTTCTGTTACCTTCGTGAAGATGAAACCATGGATACGCCTAGTGGAATGGATAAGGCTATGCTTCTTTCTCTCTTGAATAAAGTATTCAGCATCCAAAGTTGCTATCAAAAATGCAAGATTCGTGTGTGGCTCAATTCTTTACGGAAGTAAACCCTTTCAAAGCCATCCTCGATCCTCCTTTCAACCTCTGAAAATCCCAGCTTTGCGTATAATGTGATATTCTCGTACATCCTCACGTTTGTGTAAAGCTCGATGGTATGGATGTCGTATAATAGAGCCATGCTATCTGCATGGTTCATTAGAACACGGCCATATCCATGCCCCTGCGCTTTCGGATCAATAACCAGGTTCTTAATTTCCATTTTGCCGCTTTCGGGCTTGCAGATCAGAACAAGTAGTCCGATTACACTTCCACTGCTGTCTTTTAGCACGTAGACAGAGTTTTCCTCAATCTCGGAATGATAATCTTCCATCATTGGTGCAGGGGGCCTGCCAATGCGATCGATGTATTTTGAATATGCTTTATCGACCATTTTCCTGATATCTGGGACATCTCCGGTCGTGGCTTCGTTGATATATTCCCCATTTTTGAATTGTGGAAACGAAGATGCCATGTCGGGTAGAATTAATGAGCGATCTTGTGGAAATTGCAGGGAGGATAACGTGAGATTTCTTCTCTCGCGATGGGGTTTGAATAGGCTAGTCTCGAGGTGATCGTAAAGTCCCTGTGTTTTTGTAAGATAACGTACGAAAACAAGACGTGTTTGCAGGGTATTGTATAGATGTTCCACGAAGTCCAAAAATGAGTCACAGAAGAGATCATCGTTCCTGACACAATCAATGGAGTATGATAACGCGGGGAAGAAGCTCCACAGCCAATTATTTATCCCCGGAATTAATTACAGTCGTGAAGGTTGAAACAAGAACACCCACTCAGAGTCTACTATCTAATGAGTTTGTAAAGCTCGATATGAGTGAACTGCTCACGGGAAGATCATCACACAACATTTTCTCAGATAGACTCGAGCGTCGTTGATCCTGATCCTTCGTCTTTTCAGATGGCTCATCCGATAGCTGGCCAACAGTTCCTGAGAACCTTGAAATGGGTGGCATTGAAATGGGTGGCAGCCCGACTGGGATCCGAGAGGATCAAACCTTCCCTTGAAAGTTAATGTCATTTTTGAAACTGCCAGTTCAAAATCCTCATCAAAAAATGAATAGGGCGAGAAACAGCAGCAAATCTGCAAGACGGATTTCGCCGAAATTCTTAGATGATGATCCGTATGGTCGAAACCCTTTGGAATGAGTCAAAGGTGATTTCAGATGATGATAAAATTCGCGAATCTTAAGCATAGTCCAGTCCATGCCTTTACTCCCTGCAGTAGCCGAGCGGACAGTTTCCCTTCAATACGTTTGGCGGACATTAGTCCTTCCAGCATCTCTTCGACCGCATCGGTGGCCAAGGGGAAATCGTGTTCAAAGGCAGGCTATCCAGACCCCTTCATGTCGGCGATCACTGGCTGGTAACGTTTATCAACGACTGTATTTGAATGTAACGGGCCTATCCAAGACGAGATCACTTGCCTCGAGAAAGAGAGTGATGAAGGTGCTGAATGACCCCAGCTGCATGGAATGAAAAAGGTACGCGGTATAGCTTATTCATGGCCCTATTCCTCTTTTTCCTGCGAGATAAACACAATCATCTACCTCTTATGTCATCTTCTTGTTATTATCAACTTTCATGGGAGTGAAGCCGCTAGCGAGGAGTTCCGTACGGTCGTATCTCGTATCTCATCCCTGCAATTTTTACTTCCCGGGGCTTGAGATTCGGATTAAGTATGCACTCCGTAGCTGACATCGGCATAGACCTGATCCCAAAATTCAATATCAAAGATTAGGTCCTTTTTTTTTTGAAAAACGTCGAAGCCCTTGGGCAAATTGACCCGATCGACTGAGTCATGCTCTGTACATACAGTAGCACGGACTTATAACTATACCAATGACGAGTGACCGACGGAGAAGGATTTCCAGTGGGGCATGGCACCAAACCAAATAGAAGGTCCAAAATTAGATAGAATCTACAAGACCTTTGTATCAGTTCGAAATATCCTCTCTGCTTTTCCTTCTTCTATTTCTCATAACCTGTTTTTAAGCGAAGTATGTCGGCTGGGTCTCCGCAGAAGGAAAAAGCGGTAGAAAAGATGTTATGCCACGCAGATGCATGGTAATAATATTCTAGCTATACTAGACAGGGCAGAGTTCGATCTATCTTTATTATCATGAGATTTTACAAACTTTGTAATCCACATGCCATGCAGGGTTGCGTACAAGACAAATAGGCCTCTAAATCACCTCTCCCTCTAAACACAGGAAAAAGCCATGTTCTACTTGCTTCATTGCAGAATTCAAGAGCCGGTGTTTGTATGATGAGTATGACAGCGCATTGATTTAAGAGAAAAGCCAGAACTCATTTTGCTACGAAGAGGTGACTTAGAAAATATGAAAGCTGGTCCTATACTATTACAAGTAGTGTACGTTATCTGCCAATGGCACAGTGGGTCACAGCGAGATATGAAGAGAGATAGAACATACCGTACCTCGACTTTTACCAAACTCGCCATCAAGAAAGCAAAGATCATGAAACTTAAAAACTTGGCCTAAAATATTCGCAATCCCGAGGGAAATGATAGGAGCCGCTAACCACTCATGCACGCAAACTCCTTCGTCCATTTCTACGGCGTATCTCGATTAAGAAACATCCCCGAAGAACTTTCGGAGGCTCTCAGGACTTCGAGTCTGAAACGCTTTAACGCCTGTTCGGTGATCGTCGTCTCCACGTGGGGAATGTCGATCAACTTATTCAAATTTATGTCTTGACATATTTCCGTGATAGAAAGCTGACCATTCAAGATAAGCAGAATTCAAGTTTAGATGGCAAAAGATAGATTATTCTTGGTCATGCGATAGAATAATAAGGATCAGCAACTAATATACTTGGAAGTGTGCGTGGTAGTAAGGACTGCAAAGTTGGCTTGCGAGATTTAGCAAAACCACATTAAAGCTAAACGCTAAAGAGCATAACTTCATTACAGATCCCTTGATGATCAGCAGTCTGATCCGTGTGTTTGACTTATCTATGGCTTTAAGGAAGTGGAACGTAAGACGGAACGTCGTAAATTGACTAGAGGTCGTAAAAATATGGACTAGTCTATTCATGTGGATATATGATGATGTCGTGTAGAACTTGATCGTGACACTTCATCGTCAGAGAAAACTTCAATATCAATCTGCTTGGTGATACCTTCATGGGGAGAATGGCGGCCGCCACCCGTCGCCGTACTGTTCTGCCTCTCATCGAGAATGTGGTCGATGCTTCCATACTCAAGATCGTGCGGGTTGCCGGATCTGTTGTGAGGCTTTCGTGGTTGGGTGGTTTCTTGCTGACCAGTTCCACGGCCCTTGCTGAAAGGGCTACTAAGTTCGTAGGAACGAGTAACGCTGGAAAACTTGCGCACGGAAGAAATGATCAAGGGTCGTATGCAGGGAATCGACGAGGTGATGATAATTATGGCGTTCTCGACGTAGCCCCAGCGAATTAACTCGATTCCACCAGCCGAGCCAAGGTTTGTAATACTGGGGAGAGTATCGAGCTTGGTAGTCTTGATGATAGATGCAACCATCGCACTGAATTGTCAGTATATCGTGGCAAGATAATACGCAGGGAAAGAGGTCTTACACAATGCCTAGGCTCAGGAGACCAATCAAACTGATCTTGATTCGTAACTTCAGATTGAGATTCCAAAACACCACGGTGGGAAATACCGCTAGGAATAAGTCGGCAGCCGAGTTGAAGGCTACAGCCAACTCGATCAGCAATAAATCCAAGTCAAGCGTTGAGAGAACAAACTCACTATTTGAAAAATAGGCGAACTGAATAACCTTCCTGCTATCTATACAGGTAGTCTTCACCGTTGGATCCCATAGAATATTCACATTCTTGCAAATGCTCAATGGGAGAACAGCCGAAACGATATTTCCAGCTAGTTGGATAACGAGTATAACCCATAGTAGGATCTTATAAGCCCTCTTCGTACCAAGAACCGCAACAAGATATATGATGAAAGAAGACCGAGCGATCGTTGTACTTAGGGTGACGATGGGGATTTGAATGGCGATATATTTCAGAACCAGCGAGGTGTCGTGGGTAAAGGGGTCCCCCAAGGGTTTACCGAAGCCGTGATCAACAGAAAGCGTGAGGAAAACGGTCGACACAATTGCCGAAATCTGGAGATAAAGAAATTAGCAATGGATTTTGCGTGAGCAACGAATAAGGACATCTAGATCTCACAGATGCAATGATCATCAAGACATCGTCAACGAAGAAGCGGCTGATCTTAATCTTAGCAAAAACCCTGAGAACTACGACCAAGGCCGCGATGATCACCGCGACCCAGATCCCGCGTTCGAGAGCTGGGCCGTGGTTTGGTGTGGCCTGTTGCATATGGATGCCGGTGTGCAGATTCGCGTGGGATATGCAGGTGCTCTAGGAACACATTTCTGAAACCGCTGGACAGGTGTCACTTGAAAAGATATACAAAAGCAGAAGAGGCCAGGATGATATTCTTGAACTTGATGAAATTTTGCTTTGGAGTGTTTAATTTGGGGATCGGAGTGGCTGAAAATTGGCTTTCGGAGAGGCACTTCAGATTTGGTTTGCCCCGGTTATATCTGACCAAGTGTAAATTTACTTATGTGCACCCTGGTTGAGCTTCAGAGAATATCTCTGAAGCCCAATTACTGGGAGTACCGGTCAAGGAATCCCCAATTTTACTAAATTGTGTGGCTGTCCTGGAAAGCAAGTTCCCTGGCCCATCTAAACTCTGATCGACGAGTTGATCCACCAGGGCTGATTTGATAGGGTTAGATATCGCAAATCCGAGACAGCCCGATCGCCTAGAAATCGGGTGTGCCTGAAATTGCGTAGCATTGTGGAAGTACACCCTCCGAAACTTCCGGGCAAAATGCTTCTTTGCTTTTGATCCTCAGGATGAACCAAACAGTGTGTTATAAGGGTTTCTGGAAGAATACCAATTCCGTCGATAAGATGCAGGGTATGACGAGATAACCAGATGACAATAGTCTTCGCCACAGGTTGATCGGTTCGTGGAGTGATTAACTACCGAGTATCAATGCACTCGGGGAGTCTCCATAATCAAGAGTAACGAGCCATATATTGGCCCCCAGATCGGCTCATTGCCGGTTAATCCCATGCATATTAATATCCACTGGCGTTATAATAGCGTTCCTGGTTTAGACGCACTTGGGAACATCTCCGAGAGGCGTTGAAAAAAATTAGGACCAAGGGGTTTGCCATCTTCAATCCGAAGAATGTCTGCTTCCCCCATATAATAGCTGTAGACCTGCCGATCGGCAAACTCAACCAAGCCTCTCTCTTTTTCTCCATCCCCACTATGAAGCTCTGGTTAGCAACGGTTGCGGCTGTCGCCTCAGTGGTTGGTGCATCTGAGTCTCGATGCCACTGTCTGCCCGAGGATAGCTGTTGGCCTGCCCCTTCATCCTGGGCTTCACTAAACAGTACCGTTGGAGGTCGTCTGATTGCGACCGTGCCCATTGGCACCCCTTGCCATGCACCCAACTATGATGCTGTGGCCTGTGCGGCTCTCAGATCCAACTGGACTGTACCTCTTCCCCAGTAAGTGTCACATCTTCCATGGTGTTGCCACCTGATATCGAATGCCGTGAAGTGATATTGTATTGACCTTACATTATGTAGTCTCGAGTCATCATCTTCTGTTATGCAGACCTACTTCGCCAACCAAAGCTGTGATCCCTTTACTGCGAAGGACCGGCCCTGCACTCTCGGGAATTTCGTCAACTATGCCGTCAATGTCTCATCTGCCAAAGACGTGGCTGCTGCAGTGAACTTTGCTCGGGAGAACAACATTCGTTTTGTCATCAAGAACACTGGCCATGAGTGAGTTTCCCCTTACCTTTCTGTGTTCTGATAATTGGGCTCGCGCCACTGAACAAGATTTAACCAACTGCAGCTATCTTGGCCGTTCGACCGGTTCCGGTGCTCTCTCCGTGTGGACCCATCATTTGAATGACATTGAATACAAGGATTGGTCGGACTCTGCCTACCAAGGTAAAGCCTTCAAGGTTGGAGCTGGTGTCATGGGCTACCAAATTCTCGAGGCTGCCCGTTCTAAAGGCCATGTCATTGTCACAGGCGAATGCCCAACCGTCGGGCTGGCTGGTGGCTACACCCAGGGAGGTGGCCACAGTGCTTTGAGCACAGAATTTGGTCTTGCTGCGGATCAGACCCTCGAATTCGAGGTCATTACCGCTGCTGGCGAGCGCGTTATTGCCTCTCGATCCCATAATGCGGATCTGTTCTGGGCTCTCAGCGGTGGTGGAGGCGGCAACTATGGTGTCGTTGTGTCCATGACCGTGAAGGCTTACCCAGACACGATTATCGGCGGTGGTGCTGTTCAATTCACGGCAGCTAATGTGACTACGGATACATTTTACAAGGCTGTGTCTGAATTCCACCATCAGCTTCCAAAAATGATCGATCACGGTGCTACTGTCATTTATCAGATGACCTCCAGCGTCTTCATTATCAGTCCCCTGACTGCCTATAATCAGACTTCCGCTGAGGCAAAGGCTATCTTAACTCCTTTCCTCAAAACCTTGAACAAACTTGGTATCCAGTACAAGGCGTCTTTCACCCAGTTCGACTCCTACTACGACCATTACAATAAGTACATGGGACCTTTGCCATGGGGAAATTTGGCCGTGTCTACTTTCCAGTACGGTGGTCGTCTTATTCCCCGTGATACGCTGGAGAACAACCCTATCGGCATGGGCAGCGCTTTGCGCAATTTGACCCAAAACGGCGTTATCGCTGTTGGTGTTGGTATGGACGTCTCGAACCCTGGCAACGTCTCCAGTGCCATTTTCCCGGCTCTACGCAATGCTGCTGTCACTATGCAAATTGGAACCATGTGGAACGAGACCGCCCCTTGGTCTCAAATGGTTGCTGACCAGTACAAGATCACCAACGAATATGTTCCCCAGCTGGAAGCTATTACTCCCAATAGTGGATGCTACCAGAACGAGGCCAACTTTCGTCAGCCTAACTGGAAGGACACTTTCTTTGGAAGCAACTACAACCCCTTGCTTGCTGTGAAGCAGAAATGGGATCCGGAATCCTTCTTCTATGCTCTCAAGGGTGTAGGCAGTGATGCCTGGTCGGTTTCTGACTCGGGTCGTATGTGCCGCGCCTAAACCGACCTCGGAAAATAATTGCACGTTTTCGATATTGTCAAGGTATATAAACTTTTTTTTTTCGGTATATAGATCAAGATGACACGAGATACTATTAGTTCCAAGATAAATTAATGAATTACGTTGTATGGTCGAAGACATGATGTTACTTTTCAGTCTGCGAATTTTGAGTCTTGCTCCCTTTTGAAAAGATAGAATCATCCATAGGCGATGGTCTTCAGGCTGGGATGCTTAGCCAAATTGTGCTTTCCTGAGTGCTAGTTACGTATGACACAGAAAAATCGTTTTCCTGGATGCGAATATGGGGACTTGCGATTTTTTTTTTACTAGTGCACTAGTGTAGCCCTGGTGGATTATGTACTTGGCAGCTGGCAATATATGCATTCAATTTGAAACACCTGCCAATGGGCACCTGCATTTCTATTAGTACCGGTAGACCGCTTGTTGCTACTTTACCTAGTATTAATTCATGAACCCCTTTTACATAAATTAGGGTACATCAAGTTCTAGTACTAACTAGTAGCTTTGGGGGGTTCGAGTCTGTGCTCAATGGTTGTTTCACTGGGCCATGAGACAAACATATACTAGTACACCTACTAGAGTGACCCAACTCCAACCGCGATGGTAGCATAGTCTATTCAAAAGGTGGATACAAACTTAGAGACATTCCATAGAATATTAGTAGTGTAGATCAAAGCAAAACGAATAGCCGCTAGAATTTTCTGTATTTATGCATGCTGCCTGTGGAACTTGGAAGCATTTGGCGCCCATCGATGGAAAACATGCGACAACTGGCTCTTCTGACGTCAGGAAAAATATACGCATTGACATGTGGTGAACATGAGAAGTAATGCGTGTCTCATGCAGCCCAAGATGTCCTGTCGTGCCTAGCCGATAGTAAAAGAAAAATAATCCGTCATTCCAGCCAATGCCCGAAGAAAGGATGCTTTGGACCCCATCGCTGTCCACTACTTAAGAAGGAATCCTCATCCAGACCTAGAAATGCTTAAAACTTGAATGAGAAACCCCACAAGAATAGGATAACTCTGTCCAATCAACTTTCGCATGGTCCTGGGCCCAAAAATAAATTCCATGACCGAAAGGGCCTGGGCCTAGCAAGACAATGATTCAATGATAGTTTGAAGTAATGCAGAAACTCATCTCCGCAGGTCTCAAATCCGAGTGTCAGACAGTCTTGAATAAACTTCACACAAGACCATTTCCGCAGTACAATGAAATGGAAGACAAAGGTCGGGCGTAAACAGAGCGTGCAAGGGGTTCCGATCTAAAACACCGTGGAGGAAGCAATGAGCAGCTGGCTATCCCTTGATATGATCACATCGGTTCGAAAGTCAACCACTACCGCAGCGATTCGCTCCACAGCAATTCCACCCACTTCAAATCCCCCGATATCCGGTGCCTGTTCAACCTGCACCTCGCATTACATATTTCGATCCCTTGTGATGAGTCGATCGCGCAGATCAGGGGTGCCGCCCTCGCACAGGTGGGCCTGCCCTACTATCAGCGCTTTGATCTACCCAATCAAGCAGATCAAGACGAAGAATGCATCCTGATTTCTCCATTGAGGTAGGTGTTTAGGATCCTGCATTTTGCGCGCTGGCGCTGTCATATTTAAGGAGTGCATTTTCGCCTCAAAATTTCCCCTTGGTAGGTCTTTTGTGCTGGCACACCCTCGCAAGATGTTGTTTTCTCGTGGTTTTTTGGCCCCAGTACTCATTCCCTTCGTCCTATCAGGAAGCGTTTTTGCGAACGACGGCCGTGAACGAGCAGAGGAAGCTTTGCGAACTTTACAAGGCTACTACAACGATGGCACTGGACTTTGGAATACGATCGGGTGGTGGAATGGCGCGAATTGCATGACTGCGATTGCAAATCTAGCATTGATTGATCCATCAGTGGTAGAGACTGCAGACTACGTCTTTAACAACACACTCAATAAGGCTCCACCGTCGAATCCGAACCCTGGGCCAGAAGTTAAGACCAATTCTGGCAAACGGTCATTCTCCACTCGAGCCGCCAATCCTGTTAACGCATCACAATGGCTCGATTCCGCTTATGACGATGATGCGTGGTGGGCCCTGGCATGGATCGCTGCGTACGATGTCACGGAAGATAATACCTACCTGACGCTGGCTGAAGATATATTCGCGGCTTTGGTACGTACTCCAATTGGTCTCATGTTAACGATATCAATCTGCTAACAATTCCATAGGCCCAGGCTTGGGGAACTCGATGCGGCGGTGGTGGTATATATTGGAATCCTACCGACTCATACATTAATGCCATTACGAATGAACTATTTCTATCCGTGGCCGCGCACCTGGCCAATCGTGTCCCATCAAAAAAGAACGAATACGTTCGATGGGCAATCAAGGAATGGGATTGGTTCACGGCCCAGGGCTTCTTCGGACAAAATCACACAATCAATGATGGATTATTGGATAATTGCCAGAATAATGGGGCTACCGTGTATGTTCTCAAAGAATCAAGGACAATGCCATGCCATTTGAATATACTAACAAGTTTCTAGGTGGTCTTATAATCAAGGTGTTGTTCTCGGTGGCCTTGTTGAACTAAACAAAGCAGCCCCAAATGACACCTATTTAGAGTCTGCGAATACGATTGCCAAAGCTGCGATTGACACCCTCGCTGATTCGGACCATGTCATTCATGATTGGTGTGAAACTAGTAGCTGCGAACCTGATGGAACCCAGTTCAAGGGAATCTTCATTCGCAATCTACAAATGTTGCAACGAGCATCGCCAAGCGATCTCTACAAGAGTGTCATTGAAAACTCCGCAAACAGTATCTGGGAAAACGATAGAAATGATCAAGGTCAATTCGGTGTTAACTGGGCTGGTCCCGCGAATGTTGGGAAAATAGATGCCTCCACGCATAGCTCTGCTTTCGATGCACTCGTTGCCGCGGCTGCTATTTAATGACTATGATGATTTATATGTGTTAATGTCATAGAATTTTGAGTTTCAATTGAATATCCAAACCCTTCCAAAGGTCCTTACCAATGAAGATGGTCATCGACCATACTGCTAGTATGCCCCTTGGCGTAATGACCAAGAGGGTTGTAGTACGGGATCCGGCTTTGTGTAACCGGAACGTACTGTTGCTGTAGGGGTCAATTGCAGATTGCCAAGCGTAGCACCTTGCTCATCTTGAGCCCATAGTGTCAATGCAATGTAGTTCAGTCCATTGTGATTTAGGATTCCTTCCGGGACTGGGAATGATACTTGCGGGCCAAGATTATTGACTGCAAGTTATATTAGCCCATCCCTGTCGTATTTTCTTTCAATTTTTGTGTACTCACTGTATTTACCGAATTGATAACCATTCACAAAAAGCTGGCACCGATAGTTCAACCCCTTATCGCTCCTAGATGATTGAACTTCGGTTCCATTGAAGACAAAGCTCATTGGCACGTCCCATCCATGAGGAATATCCAAGCTAAATGAAGTGGTAAAGAAACCAACCCCAGCTTCTGAAATACCATCGCTTATCGGATTCAATGAGGCCCATTGCGAATTCGGTGGCTTGGGATAATGATAGCCTTGCCTTTCAGCGTACATTGCACCTTCATTGAGCGGACCTCTGATCAAATCATGGTAGCTCTCACCACCCAGATTCCCGGTCATTTTCCAAGTAATATGATCTTGACTTCGACTTTTCAATTGATAGTTCAAAATGCCGTGCGGAAATTTGATCGCATCCGTGCCAGGAGCTTCCTCATCTTGACCCATATCGTCGATCAAAATAGTGAGAACGTAAGCTTCTCCTTGGATAAGTCGGTTATGAAACTCTATATCTTGCATAACGGTACTATTTGACCCGCTTCCAGTCCAGGATCCGAGAAAAGTTCCATTCAGCCAAATAGAATGCCCAAAGCCATTTCCACCGGATACGTTTAAAGAAAGGGATGATTCAATGCCGCTGGAGACAAAATGGCCACGATAGATAAGAGATCCTGTATGAAATCCATAGTCCATGGAATACAAATTTGTAGGAGTGTCTAAGCCTCTTGGGTTGTTTGTTGTCTTTTTAGAACAATCGGTCCATGCCGAATCGTCATATGATGGTTCGATTTCGGGGAGTGAATTCAGAAACTTCCATTCCAAAGCGGCCAAGTTCGGTATGTTTAGGGAAGGCTTATTATATCCAACAGTTGCTGTCAAGGTCCCCAACTTTGTGCGTGAAGTCTGCAGTTTTTCCTTATTGAAACTGATGGTGTTCAAGTTGTGCACCGGAGCGGAAATTATTTCGATCACTGTGGTAGTATTAACATCGCCAATGATTTCGATCTGATCTCCGGTAACTTTAACAGTCCGCATCAGATAGCCTCCTTTCACGATGACCATCTTCTTGGATGGTGACGAAAAATTCCTGATCGGATCTTCGGAAGGTAGCTCCAAAGGCCAATACTCGTAAGCCTCATTTCGCCAAAGAAGGTAAATTTCAAGTCCAGATACACGAATTACACGGCGATTCTTCTCGACATTCCATTTTATCACCCAAGCCTGGCCTTTTGTGGTGATGGTGATATCGGAACCTTCGACAACAGTCGGCTTTCCAAGTTGACGAGACAACGCAAATTCATGCACTTCGCCGGCTCCACCATATAGAATGAGCACACGTGCCGAACCATGTCCTCGTGCCCATGTCAGTATCTCTGCTGTGGAGTAGATCAAATTGATGCCGTCGAGATCGTAATCCGTAACGTGGAACTTGGAATCTCGACCGTTGAGAGTGAGATGTCCGCCCAGCTGAGGTATGCTGATATTTCCGGTACTCGTGGAAAGCTGCAATTTATACTCAGTACTAGAAATAGAGCTGAAGTTAGCATGTCTTATGAGATAGAAATTCGTGTATGTCCCGTTTCCGTAGAGTGGTGTCACGGCGATAGATGATGGAGCGCCGTGAGAACCGTTGACGCCCGTGCCTGGCGTAGCGGTCAGATATGCCGGTGAAACCTTCAAAAAATTGGCTTGCAATTTCTGTTCACTATATTTCTCGCGCGAGATGAGTCTAGATTCATCGATGGCTGCCCCGTAGTCGTAGGACGTATAACCCCCCTGATATCCAAGATTGCCCCAATTCGTACCGCCATAAGTCTAGAAAGACGTTAACGATAATACTTAGCCATGTTGTAAACTTTTTTAACACAGACTAACCATGTATATATTGAATATCTTGACGCCAAATCCGTAGTTATTCTTGTAAACAACTCTGGCCGCTTCTTCGTTGACAAGCTCAGCACATTTCTCTTCTATTACTCCCTCCCTGGCTGGATTTGAGTTACAGTTGTGACAAAATTTAGTTTAGTATTTGCTTACCATCCGCTACCTGACCCTCCTTGAAACTCGACAATCGAGAAGGGGGTGTTGGGACTATATTTCTCATTGAGAAGCTGCCAGTCATAAGGGAATCTATAAGTGGGCCAGAATGTTGGATTGGCGCCTGTGTTGTATCCACGATTAGCAATCCAAGTATCAATTCAGGAAGTCGCCCAAGCTCACAGTCATAACGCAACGGATATGAATCTATTCCATAGATATCAGTAGCTCCCAGACCGGAGCCTGGAGCCCAAAAGCCCAAAGCTTTGTGGTCATTCACGATGAGTGGAACTGTTATTCCGGCATCAAGAAGCTGTTTTTCCACATAGTCCATGTACTCCCGGTTCATCTGAGTTGGAAAATCTCCGTCAGGAACCTCGGGCCAGGTTCCGTACTCATTTTCAGGTTGAACCATGATGACTGGACCTCCGTGGGTGATCTGCGCCTTTTCTATTATTTTCCCTATCTTTGACATGTAATTTTCTGTAGTCTTGAGATACTCGGGATCATCGGAACGAATAGTTGCATTGATACGTAAGACCCATCCCGGAATACCGCCTGCTGTTGTTTCCGCATTGATATATGGCCCAGGACGAGCAATGAGGTATATACCTGATTCAGTGGCAGCATCGAAAAACTTTTCAAGACTCCATATACCATCTGTTACAACTTGTCCCGGTTTCCCTTCTATCAAACTCCAGTCGACATAAAAGGATACACCATTGAAACCCATGCTTTTAATCTTCTGAAAGATGTCGAGCCAAAGACCAGGGACCGGGAGTCGGAAAGGATGAAATTCACCGGAGAAGATCATGATTCTCTCGCCTCGAATAATGACGGAGTGTTTATCCCAGGTGACCTTGAATGATCAGTACTGATGAATGGTTATATTAGTTATCAAAGATTGTACTATATTAACTTACTAAATTCTGCAAGTCATTGCTGATTCCGATATTTTCCCCACAGCAAGGTCTAGAAAATAAAGCTAGATGAGTGCAGAAAACATATAGAAGTATGCCGACATGCCGTAGAGAATTGAAAAGTAGCATTTCCCCGGATCGAAGCGGACACTCTGCCTTGTTCCTGAAATTTGTCGAAATTAGATCAATCACAATCCCTTAGAAGCAAGCTATTAATTTATAGAATAACCCCCGCATCTTAATAAATAGTACCCCGCGGAGGGTTACAAGCGGAGTAGATGCATTCCATGTATCTGATTGAAGGAAAATACTTTGGCAGTAGTCTATTCGGCTAAACGTAGTTCTCCGCAGTTGGAGATACAGCAAGTGCACAATTTGAATAAGAAGTAGATCAAACAATTGAAAAATTAAGAGAAGATCCACGCTAAGTCAAACGTCCGGCTAAAACCAGCCGAAACTAATCAATTTACCCATGGAAATCTTTGTTCACTTGACTTATACAACTCGTACATGACATCATGTTAAACTCATCCCCGCGTTCTACTTAATCCCCGCTCCATTCATTTACAACTTAATCTCTAACAACTTCGTTATTACTATCAAGACTGTTAAAAAAAGATGGAGGCTCATATAAAACCTTTGCTCTTGCATGCACATGCTACAGGTCCCAATCCGATCAAGATCGCGATCGCCTTGGAGGCGTTGCATATCCCATTTAACGTCAAATTCTGGGACTTCAGCGACGACCCGAATACAGGTGTCAAGGGCTCGACTTTTCTCAGTATTAATGAGAATGGACGAGTTCCTGCCCTTGAAGATCCCAATACCGGAGTTGTCTCTTGGGAATCTGGAGCATGCATGAACTATATTCGTCGTGTCTACGATCTAGGTAATCTGATCGGACCTCCCGGGGGATCCGCGCAGGATCTAGTTGATTTCGAGAAATGGGAATATTTTCTACTTTCGACACTTGGTCCAATGACGGGGCAGGTGAACTGGTTCAGGTATGTAGAACGATAGTTAACACACTATTTTTGATTATCTATTCGCCATATTATCTTCTGGGTGATGGCTAAGTTCCGAAGACATTACCATTCACAGAAGAACGACGATGCGCTCCAGAGATATGTTGCTCAGACATATCGATGCTATGACGTTCTTGAGGAACAGCTGAAAAAATCCGGTGGATCGAGTATCCTTCCAAGTAGAGTCACAGCCGTTGATTACCACTTCGAACCGTGGGTGAGACAGCACGGATTTGCTGGGCTTCCTTTGGATAATTATCCCTTGATTACAAAATGGCTCGGACTCATGGGCTGTCGTGAGGAGGTGCGCGAGGCATATTGTAAAATTCAGAAGAAATGATCGACACCAGTCAAACTGGAAGGCTCATAGGGCTCGAAGCACCGGATCCTGCAGCTGAATATTTTTGATACTTTCGATATAAAAATCAAAATAATAGGTACAAGTTCAATGCATCGATGTCCGGGTCAAACATCATGATCAAAGATGGAGATACTAGAGAAATAATTGCATTCATTACTTCACAAAAGAGCGGTGTACCGCACCGGTCAAGATTCCCTGGGGTGCAATTACAGGGTACAAAAGCAAAGCCTTCCCATCATGCGATCGTCCGGGCATCTTACCCCCACGTACATTGACCTGCATCGCTTGATGTACGATTCGGGGGTCGGTGAGAACATTATCACGCTCGGTCCTCCAGCGAACAAACTCGTCTGCTGTAGCACAATTCTTAACATGTTTGTTCTTCTCTAGCTGCTCACGAACCGTCACACACGCTATCGGATCTCGGGCCGCTGCTTCATTTGTCGGTGGATAGTCATGTCCCGTGTAGATTCGAGTATCAGGAGGAAACGCCAGGAGACGCTTCATTGATCGATAAAGGACTCTCGCGTCACCTCCTGGGAAATCGCAACGCGCACTACCAATATCAGGATTGAATATCGAATCTCCAGCAAAGATGTTGTCCCCAACTTGATAGCCCGAAGCCTCCGGTGTATGTCCTGGCAGATGTAAAACCGTCGCTGTCAATTCGCCAATTTTGAATTTTTCGTCTGGACTGAAGAGGTGGCCAAATGCATTTTCGAGCTCTTCTTCCGGAACAGTATACCGACGTGCAAATGTCTTTTGGGTAATTGTAACGTTCTCGCCTATTGCAATTGGGGTATATGGGTTGCCTGTTTTCCATAATGCACGCTGGATGTAATATGCCGCGGTAAGATGATCGCCATGTATATGCGTTTCCAATATCCAGGTCACGGTATAGTCATGCTCACTAACAATATTGAGAAGTGCATCAGCAGAGCGACTTGTGATTGTAAAAACAGATGGCTCGTAGTCAAGGACGGGGTCGATGATTGCTGCTTCTCTGGTATTTGGACAAGCGACGATGTACTGCCAAGTGCCTGTCTTGGGCTCGAAGGACGGGTGAATTATGGGCTGCATTTCTTCTGCAGGATTCAATGCGCTGTCAGGAAATATCAGAATGCCAATTGTAAAAGACCCGTGTTTTAAGCCGAAAAATGCTCTCTGATCCTTGAATCGAGTCATGGTGTGGCCAGCATTACGTAGATATAAGTCATTATCCACTTGTCGTGCAAAGGATGTTCAGTCCGGATAAAGAGCTGCTAGCGGCGCAACTTAAATAGTATTAGAACTAACTAGTATGTCCTGTATATGAAGTTCCCCCCCGAAGGATTAGAATTAGAATCATCAAAAATTGCCTATCTCCATCATGGTCTTTCGTAGGTGCCCTATGCAGGCCAGTCTGTGTTGTCACAATTGATAGCTCCACATTAGAATAAATATGCAATGCAGTCGGTCCACGAGTTTCATATACAAGCTGAAATATAGAAAGGGCTAGACCCGGCTCATTTGTATTATCATGGGCAGATTAGGAATACCTTAGATTGAGGAAACTCGAGTAGTATTAGCATGTGCTCTACATTTGCATTCCCGAAATGGTACGGGAATCTTCACCCTCAACTGGTGGTATATGTACATCTAGACGGCGAAGTCTTGAATTAATATGAGTTAATGGGACGAGGCACTGATGTCGAACTTGAAATCACTAATTAATTCTGATCCGTGGAGTCATGCATCGAGATGATGTCGAGGTTGGCATAATTGTCTTTGTCTGGATGTAAATCTCCATAGACCTACGTGCTGCGTCTACAATTTTCTGCCTAATGAAACTACAAGTCATTGAGACGATGTACCATACTAGGGATCGATTATGTAGGATGAAGTGCACGTTTTTCTAACACGGCGTGGAATTCCTATCATCCTTGTTGTGTCAATGAAAGAATGCGCATGAGCCAGCAAGAAGCGCAAGACAGAGGCAAAGGAATCGCGAAAAAAAGAAGACAACATTTCCGCAAATTTTGAGCTCCATGCAATTGATATATTTGTCGTTATCCCTTGATCATAGATTTTACCATGCAGCGGCTCACTATACAGTGCAGGTAAATGGCTATTGGATTCAATATCAGGTTGCCGACAATTAGTCGAACGAACTTTGGCTCTTCCTTTTTATCTCTTTGAGTGCTGTGGCAATAGCGACCGCTGGGAATTCAAAGCTTTTTCTTCGCCGTGTTGATGGAGATATCGACCAGAGCATATTTATGGACTTCACAAGGATGCCAACTTCTAAACGCAATTTCCCTCTCTATTTTTTTTGAAGAACTCATCTCGAAGCATCGACCGTATGTAAACGCGGAATGTTTCATTTTGTTCAAATGTAAATCGATGAAATCGTCTCGTAGGATGGGCTGTTTCCGGGAATCCTAGTTGAAGAACATGGTACTTGGGGAAGTTGCATTTCCCTCAGAGTCCTCATCCGTGGGAGAATCGTCGTGATCTGGGATTCCAATTGAACCTGGGACTTCAATTGGATCGACCCATCGATTGACTTCAAGGTCCACGGTATGAGCCTTGTGATTGAAACGGCATTGCCAGTTCTTAACACCCTTGCAGTTGGGCTTTTGGCATAGATGGCCCAAGGAACATTTGATTGATCGACAGGATCCCGCTCTAGAACAGGGGTGTTGCAGGACGATATGACGAAGAACATCGATGACGGTTTCGGGTACATCGCTGTGGTCATATTGACAACCCATGTCCCCACATTCGCCTGACAGGTGATAACTGTTACAGATTTTAGCAACCTTTACCCGGCGATAATATTGGTCAAGGGCTTCCTGCGAAGGTGCAGGACAGTATGTATCGAGACGGTCCCCATCTTTATTGACGGGGATGTATTCAGTGGACTTCAGATTTAAAGGTGGTAAATGAAGAGAAAGTTCTTCTTGAGAACGGCCTGTAATGTGCGGTGTTGACCAAAGCTGTTTGGGTGATTCATCTTCAGCCCGCGAGAGTTGCTGATTGGACATGACGTGTTGTTTGTTGCAGCCACTTCCAAACTTGCATATTCCCTGTCGACGTGTCAATTATGTGCTGGCAAAAGGTAGAAAAAAAAAGCACACGATCAAAAATACGGAGATAAGTGCAGGGTGCGATGTTACCTTTTGGTAGTGTTTGCAAATCGCCTTTGTAGAAATTCCATTGGCGCCGTAAGTACCATTCGAACCATTGGTGCCGTTGGTAGGGGAATTGGCCGATTTAGTGTTGACTGGTGGGCCTGGTTTGGTGCTAGAAAGAGATGTAGACATGAAAACGGAGGGCAATTCTTTAATAGGTAGGCCCAATTCTTCGAATTCACGATGGAAGCCGGCGGCCTTGAGGAGAGTGATACGATCACTTCTGCTCCTATAGGGGGTCAACAGAGAGCCATATCCGGTATCATGACAGCCTGCAAAATAGATATGTCGGCATTGGTTCATATCCGCATAGAGTCGGAACATTTCTGGATAGAGTCAGCTTGAATGTAGTAGCCAATCGAGGAAATGCACTGTCTACCTCTAATCTTGAAATCACTTCCTTCCTTCTTCTCCGCAGCATCCACAAAGTCAAAGAGATCCTGAGACCTATTAAAGGCAGACGAAAATGGCGAGAGAGATCTAGCCTCATGACCCACCATGCCATTTCGAGCCAAAACCTTGGACAGGCCCAGGACATTAGCATAGACGCGGACCATGATGCGACAACGATCGGCTTCGGCGCCCATGTTCTGGTGCATGAGCTCCCTGATGGTATCGTTGAGCTCACGGGCGGCATTTATTCCACCATCACTGCCAGCCCTGATGAAATGTTCCTTGAACTAGAGGAAGACTGTCAGGAGGAGAAAAGGCATACGACTCGAAGCATGATCACTCACTAGATATCCATCTCCATCTACCAAGACAAGAACAAAAGGATTACGCTCCTAGAGCTATCATCAGCCTTAAACGACGTAATCAGATCAGACACCCATGGGTAGCATCATCCTCCTCCTCATCATCATCATCATCATCATCATACCTGACCACGGGCCTGTTTCTTGTACTTTTCACGGCCTTCCTTGACCTCTTCGTAGTCACTCTTCAATGAACTATAATCATTCAAGAGATTTCGAAAGCGTTCAAGGACCGACTGCAAATTATTATGCTGTCTTTGATTATCCACTGAGAGAGATTCCAGTTGATTGTTCAACGAATCTATATCAGAATCCCGGAGTAGCATGATGATTATGCAGATAGATGGGAAGGCCTAGGCCTGTCCCGGGAGAGTTGAAGATCACGACGGTACAATTGATTTTTCATACAATTCGAGAGATGAACACCCACAAAACAAGGACCTCTTCCTCATCAGAAAAGCAAAAGAGAATATCAGAAAACAAAGAAAAAAAGACAGAAATGAAGTGGAGAAAAAAAAAAGAAAAACAATTCAATTTCGGGAATTTCCCGCTGACCGCCCCGCCTTCCCGCTGGAAGTCACCTGATTCTCCTTACGTTTGTTCTTTTCTTCTTTCTGTTTGCTGCTTCTTTTTCTGCTGCTGCTGCTTGATGTATTTGCAGTTCATGGGCCTCTACCTAGACTATTTCCGAAACATAAATTTGGGTGTGAATGCATCATTCCTGCAGCTATCCCTGTCATGCCAATTATCATTTTAGGAAAAGGGTGGCACCATTTGCAGATCCACGAATTCATCCACCACTTGAAGAATTGACTCGGTGGAATCTACAAACCCAAAGTATCCCATCTTTTTGGCTTTGGACATACTGATAGTACTTTTGGTCAGCTTTCTCTCATTCTCACTTCGCTCCTGTCAGACTTTTGGGCACTCCGTCTTACCTGAGCTGAAGTGGGTACGTCAGCGTCAATGCCTGGTCCGTAAATCCAAATACCCGATCAACTTCTTTGAGCTCTTTTTCCCGCAACCCGTATGTCTCGGCAATATCCTTCCACATCTTCTGTACTTCCGGCCGCTTTGCCCATTTGACAAGAGTAAATCGAGACCGCAACTCCCCTGGCGGTCCATATCCACGAGGTGGTTGAGGATGGCCCCTGATAGTATGATACTTTGCTCCTGCACTAGTATCGGGGCCATTCCAGGGGATCTGAAAATGGGCAGCAAGTTTAGGCCAGAATTTACTCCATGTGAATGGGCAATCATCGGCAGCGTTGAAGCTCTCGTCCTTGGCATGGGGTGTTAGGACAATCCACTCTGAGAGATAGGCATTGGCCTGGGCACTTGATAGTGACACAGGATTCTCCCATGCGGCTAAATCGCCGGGGAAGTCTAAAGGCTGACCGAGGCGCTTCTGCACGTTCGCGTAGACTGCCAATGGGTAACACAGGTTCATGGCTGCGTCAGGAACGGCGCCTAGGATGTGCGACGGGCGCGTACTATTCCACCCGATGCTATGTTTCTGTGCAAATTTCTTCAGCAGGTCCTCTTGGGGATAGTAGAAATTGGGCTCTGTGTAGACACGCGCGTCTGTCTCTTCTTGGGGAGTCATGGCTGGCCCCAAGTGTATACCATAATATTTGGCTCCCAACTGTAGTAAGACCCGTTTGGGGATGGTTTCGTTTATTTCCAAACTTTGCAAAAAGTTGGAAAGTAGTTTTGCTATATCATCTTAATCATGTCTTCCTCTTCTTGGGTCGGGGATGGGGTGCTTACTGTTGACCCTGACCATTTCGTCCGCATCGCTCCAGAGACCCCCGTCGCCCTTTGGCGCGGGCTGGATATAAGCGAAGAAGAAGACATGATCAGCATGAACTTCTCGGTCTTTCAGTTGTTTTGCAATTTCCTCGGGTGATTGTAGAAGATCTACCGAGACATGTTCAACATGATCAGGCCAGGCTCCGTAAGGTGGCCGACGCGATAGAGCATATAATTTCTTCCATCTGCGAGGTGATTCGGCCAGCACCTTCAACTGATGAGCGCCTGAGATCCCATTACTGCCAGTGACAATCGCTGTAAGACCTTCAACTTCATCGGGGAAAACGGGCAAACCGTGATAGATAGATTTTGATTGAATGAGTTGCGTCATGATCTCCAATTTAAGGATGCAATTTGTGCTAGTTTCAAGTACTACTAGTAGTACTGTTTCTTCGCTGGTCTAGTATTTCCACAACATTCAAGCTAGGAATTTGTATACAGATGTCCAAATCTTGACGTCGGTGAGTATTAAATACTCCGCACTATCCAAGTTCAAGTTGAGCTCTGGATTTCTCCGCATGATTTCTAATCAGATCATCCATTCTATGCCGTTTTCATTTGCTCCGAAGTCATCATGCGGTTGCAGGCTCCAATTGTTGGTGAATTGGGCTGTAGGAGGAATATAGATTCCGCAGCCTGAAGCTGAAGTTGCCATTACTGGTTTAAATATAAATTCCTAGTACCATGCCTATACACATGGAAAGTATACTAATAAAAGCTCACTGGAATGAATGTGCGACTTCTTGCAATTTGCTCCCTCTAGTTCAGGCTGGTCGCAACTCTCGTGCGTGTCAAATTTATTGATATAACCCAAATCCTAAGATACGATACCTATTATTACGTTGATGAACCCTAACGATGGGACATTTCTGACTCGCCGGCAAGCAATACAAATAACGGAGATCACTCATCATTTTTTTGAGGAAATTAAGGATTGGAAAGAGATGGACTATTATTGAACGCGATCGCTGTTCTTCGTGTATCTATGCAAACCCCGATATGCTACTACCAGTAGACCTGCCGGTCTTTCAATTGATGATGGTTGTTACTACTAGGTAGTACTTCATGCCCCTGCTTTGAGGGCTCACACATGAAGTTTCAGTGAGCTGTCCGAGAAAACTTTTCATTATAATTTTTTTATATAGATGTATTTAATTTGTCTGGTCAACAAAGATCACTTAGAATAACCTTGTTGTAATAGAAGACTTATTTACTAAATAGGTAGGTAGATTTGGATGAGCTGATCATAAAAATATATCCGAGTCCGTCCCTGAGCATCATAATAGACTAGCCCTTTATGTATTACTCAATGGAAATTGTGAATTGAAAAGTGTGATGCATTGGAATTGAATGAAACCTTTGCTACTGTACAGTCTGAGGATACAATTGAATTCCGTGGCTCCCATCTACTCTTGGCTGCCAGTTCGGGGCCCTTAATTAAACAGAGATCACAATGTGAAAGTGGAGATAATTGCCCATCTAAGTATGCAGGATGCCCCGAGAAGCCCGTGCTGAATGTGAGAAAAGTCAAGGATCGACAGTCGGCTACGATTGGCTCCACACAAAAGTCTGGAGAAGCTCAAATTGGTTCATCGCAAGGCTGTCAGCCTCGGCTTACAATCATGCTCCACCATATGATCCTGCGTGACAGTGTAAATCGGACCGAATCGGATAGTTGGAATATAAACCACTCCGACCCCCTCTTCAGTTACGAGTTATAATTCTAGTGGAGTTGCCAGTCTGTCTCTGTCTCTATCAAGCTTTTACTGTAACCATCGCCAATATGAAATACGTACTGTTTTCGCTGAGCGCGTTTGTCTTTTACGCCATCTTCTATTTCGCCAAGGCCAATGGCCTCGACGCTCTGGGTCAGCAGACTATCGCATCTGGAAAACTGCCTGGTCTCAATGAGCCTCTGCGCAATTTCTACACCGGCGTTGAGCCAATTGATCGCATCCTTACGCTTCTGACGGTCTTCTTCTACCCGACATTGGACGGTCAGAGCCCTGGTCTCCTTCTCCACAGCATTGGATTTTCCGGTACTTTTGGCGCGGCTTGGACTCTGGTCGTCCTCGAGTCATGGAGGAAGGGCAATGCAGGCACTGTGGCTGCTTAGTAGGTGATCCTTGTGGAGTCCAGTAATATAACCAAACTAACGCAGCTGGATAGTCCCATGCTCTTCGGTCTTACAGCTCAAGTCCTAACTTTTGCATTTGCAACACCCCTCTTTTTGGGCCTTCAGCTTGGATCCTCAATTACAGCACGTCGACCTCATGCGGATAACATTCGCATCCCTCGAGCTGTACTCGCAGTTCTGCCTGCAATCTTCGTTGTAGGATTTATGGTGCCTAGTCATGCAATGATTCTTCCGGCCCCGGAGGTGATCTCCGTCGACTGGAAACAGATTGCCATTGCAATTTGGCAGCCTTGGCCCGCTTATGTCTCTATTCTGAGCACCGTTGCTTACTTCGTCCTATCACCTTTGCTTTCGGATAATCGACGCGCTTCTATGTCCGGCTTGCGCTGGGTCTACGCGTTCGCATTCCTGAACGCATCAGTTTCCCATATTGTTTCTTGGACCGTCTCTCTGGCTACAGTCTTGGCCCCGGGTCTATTCCAGGATCGATTCGTTGAGTCCTTACACCCCGCCAAGGTCTTTGAGGTTCCTCTGCCTTGGTCTGGTCTACAGGTTGACACTGTCGCTGAAGGTGTTCATGCTTTCTTGCGTTGGGATTATCTGATTGGTTCTGCTGGTGTGCTTGTCTGGGCTCTATCCCTCTATACCGTGGCTCACCGACAGCTTCTCAACAACGTATCTTGGATCAGTCTTTTGGTGAAGATTGGCGTGTTGACAACTCTGGCTGGACCGACTGGTGCTGCCGTTGAGTTGATTTGGGAGAGAGATGAGCTAGTCTTCAGCGAGACTAGTGAATCGCAACGTGTCACCAAGGCCAAGAAGTCTTCCTAAGCCAAATTCAAGTGAATAAGGAGTGATCTAAGTGAAGTATATTACCAACAGCTGTGCTTCAGACTGTCTATTTATTCAGGCTCTATGGTTTTCAGATTGTTCAGAGAATGATAACCTGTAAAAGAACCTCCGACAAATGATGGAATAAGATGAGCGACAGAACTCGAGCTTGAAGGCTTGATAAAGGATTTTGCACGGCTGACAGTCTCAAAAAGGGAATTTGATATGACAAAATACTATCAATAGCACTCTACATTCGTGAATAGTTTGCATTATTGCTGTCACACTCAACTGTATGATACTCGAATTTCAATCAAAGATTGCCCAGGACTTTATAAATCTCCGTGACATATGCTTTCGAGGTCTCCTTCCCAACCGTAGCTTGTTCCATTTTGTTCATGGTAAAGGTGATAGTCGCTCGACGATCAAGGTCCATAATTATAATTGAACCTCCCCATCCACCCCAGAAACCAATACGCCCATTTGGAATCCAGGGAAAGGAATCAGGAGAAGGCAGCGCAAATCCGAGACCATATCGCACAAAATAGAAAAGAACAGCATCTGGTCCAGATATCTGTTCCTGCAGTGCCTTTTCAATGGTCTCTGGGGAGAGATATTGCTTCCCATCAACAATTCCATTCTGAGAAATAATTGAACCGATTCGGGCCAGAGCTCGAGCATTAGAAACACCACCCACACCACCCATCCCAGCTTTCCAAAATTCAGGAGTGTTGCAAATTGCCGGAGAACCGAGATGAAATGAGCCAAAATATGTTTTCGCTGTAACACCGTCGGGATCAAGTTGGGCGAAATCTTCAGCAGAAGGTGGAGGAGGTAAAAAGACCGGTGCAATGCGTGGCCACTCGCTTTCGGGCGTTGCAAGACTGAAATCCGCGCCTAAAGGCTTCGCAATCTCATCCGTGATGAATTGATGCAGCGGTTTACCACTCACACGCTCCACGATCTCATGAACCAAATGACCTTGGTTAGTCAGGTGGTATGCATTAAGTTCACCGGGAGTATGCCAGGGTGCCTGTGTAGCAAGTTTCGCATTTGTAGATTTGAGGTCAAAAACATCCTTCCAGGTCAACTTATGCGAAGTATCCCAGCTAGAAACACCGGATGAATGACTTAGGATATGAGACACTTTGACATTTTCCTTCCCATTGACTCCGAACTCAGGCCAGTATTTTGCTACATTCTCGTTGACGTCCAGTAATCCTCGATCGACGAGAATTAGGGCAGCGAGGTTGGAAACGACCTTGGAGCATGACCATACAGGTGTTATAGTGTCTTCTTCCCATGGGATAGTCTTTGCCTCGTCTTTATAACCGCCCCAGATATCGACAACATTCTTACCATCGATATTTACACAAAGAGATGCGCCAATCTCCTCGCCATCAGCTAATTTCTTTTCGAGAAGATCGCGGACAGATTTGAAGGCGGGGTCACATTGACCGTGTGTGGTACTAGCCATGGCGTTCGATAATATCACTAAATGATCAAGACTTTGGGAAGCCAAGGGATGTGAAGTGAAGTGAAGTGAAGTGAAGTGAAGTGAAGTGAAGTGAAGTGAAGTGAAGGATTGTCCTACTTTGAGCTGGGCTTAAATAAAAAGCCAAACCACGCTGGATGAGAGACTATTTATACTAGCATGACAGATACTTGGTGCTTATAAATGTCTCCAACTCGTAATATAGCACCAACCGGCTCGCACTAGAAGGATTTGGAGCTAGACTAGGACAAAACAAGTCAATTACTACGATATAATATGGCTGGCTGGCTATATTGTGGGTCGTCGTTTGGGGTCGAAATTCTGCGGCTGTGAGGATCATGAAAAATGATTGGGGAGATTCTGGCGAAAGAACAACGCCGCGCAACGTTTATTAACCCAGAGTGTGATGGTAAATTACCACCTAGACTGTGATTCGTTGCTGAGTATAACCAACGAAAGAGAAGGCCAGGGCGCAGGTTATTTGCATTCCCCAATGAAAAAATAATGCAAGAATTAAGCCCCCTTACCTCAAATCAAAAATCATGTATGAGAAGCCCACAAACCGGTTCTATCGATGGCACTTTTACTCAGGCAAATAGATAAACTACAAGCTTCCAAGCTGAATTACGAAATAAATAGATAGATTTAATGATAGTTACCGATCCGCGGCCCGATGACAGCTGCGGCAGACCCGTCGGCTGATGATGATCACTGCTATTTCTTGGGTGATTCTGCACTGCTTGGGTTTGGTAAATACCAAAAATCAACTGAAATGCTATTAATTCCATGGCAATGAATTTAGAACATTTCTGAAAATTAGCTACTTTTAATTTTATTTATTATAGATTTTGAAAGATAGAAATAGTAATTAAAAATCAAACTACATACCGATATACTCTGTGGCCGGTTAGAGCGGCGTGGATCGGATCGACCGGGGAAGACATCATCAATCGATGACGCCGTCGACCGTCGAGTATAAAGTTAAGCCATGAACCAGCAGAAAAGGATAGAAAAAAGAAATAGAAAAAAGGCATGGAACTCGGACTCGTCAAGAAAAGAGAAGAGGATTTTTCTGCATCGAAAAAGTCTACGATTAAACAGTAAAATATCTCCGATCATGGAGCAGGACGCCGCTTCATCCCCACACGAATCCATCTCCGTCTCCAGCGATAGTGACAATCTCACAGCTGTACCAACAAGCCGAGACCGTTGTGACTCTCAATTTGCAGATATTCATTCCGGCACACTCTCACGCCGACAAACGAATCTAAATAATGTCGAACTCGAGCGCATCGAAACTTATCGATTACAACAGCGGTCGACCGTAGGATCTGGTCCCGGAGTAGCACCACGAAGCGAATGGTTACCGATGGGCGCCGAAAAGGCTTACCCTCCAGACCTACCAGATCCAGAACAATTCATCGTGGAATTCACTGGCTCGAATGATCCTTTACATCCTCAGAACTGGTCTCTCTACAAACGAATCGGAATATCCGCTACCTTGGCCTATACGACGTTCGTTTCCTCCTTTGCAAGTGCGATATATTCCTCTGCTGCATTGGCAGTATCACAGAACTTTCACATTAGCACGGAGGTGGCTATTCTCGGTGTCACATTATACGTTTTGGGATTTGCTTCGGGTCCGACATTATGGGCTCCTATGAGTGAATTGATTGGGAGGAAAATGCCGATTATCGTGGGCATGTTTGGATATTCTATTTTCACGATTGCAACTGCTACTTCAAAGGATGTGCAGACATTAATGTTGACTCGGTTCTTTGCCGGATTCTTCTCAGCTAGTCCCATCGCAATTGTCCCGGCTGTCTTTGCAGATATCTGGAATAATCAGACTCGTGGTGTGGCCATTGCGATGTTTGCAATGGCGGTTTTCGTTGGTCCCTTTGCATCACCTTTCACCGGAGGATTTATCACCATGTCTTACCTAGGCTGGAGATGGACCATGTATATTGCGGCTATCATGGGATTTTTGGCAGTCGGACTTTGCGTGCTGTTCCTGAAAGAGACATACGCTCCGGCAATTCTAGTCGAGAAAGCAAAGACTCTTCGGCGACAAACTCATAATTGGGGTATTCGTGCTAGGCAAGAGGAGGTTGAGCTTGACTGGGAGGAACTCATCACCAACAATTTCAGTCGACCATTTCGAATGCTCTTCACGGAGCCAATTGTGTTCCTCGTAAGTTGGTTTTGCATACTACATAAGTGGAATTTCTGCTAATCTTGGGATATCATTGAAGATTTCGATTTGGATGAGTTTCGTATACGGCTTAATGTATGCACTTCTTAGTGCATATCCAGTTGTCTTCCAGCACATTCACGGCATGAACCTTGGCGTGGGCAGTCTTCCTTTCATCGGACTTATCATCGGTGAATTTCTAGCCGGAGCTTACATTTTATATGATCAAAGAGCATACTCCAAAAAGCTGGCCGATAATAACAACATCCCAATACCTGAATGGCGACTTCCACCATCGATTCTTGGAGGTGTTTGCTTTACAATCGGACTCTTCTGGTTCGGTTGGACAGGCTGGACGAAGTCAATTCACTGGATGGCACCGACTGCGAGTGGTGTTATCACTGGGTTTGGGATCTATGTGATCTTCTTACAATGCTTCAACTATTTGATCGATTCGTACCTGACATTGTGAGTCATATCCTCCGAGTCCGATGCCTCCATTTCGCCGTGGAGATTTCTCTACTTCTTAGTACTAACCCGCTCTATAGTGCTGCATCTGTGTTTGCCGCGAATACAATCATGCGGTCGGCGGTCGGTGCTGCGTTTCCTTTATTTTCAAAGCAGATGTTTCAAAATCTGGGAGTACAATGGGCTGGCACACTACTTGGCTGCCTCGCTCTCATAATGGTCCCTATCCCACTTGCCTTCATCAAGTGGGGTCCGGCCTTGAGGAAAAAGTCCAAGTTTGCACCGATCTTCGGGCCGATGGATACGTCCGAGAAAGAACCGCGTGCATCTGTATGATTGATGGAGCAGGAAAGTGTAAGAATGATTTGTATATTGCCAGTCTAGCAAAAAAAATTTGAATAACTCAATTTCATCAAGCTCGTTTTCCATATTATATGATCTCTCCTTCCAGTTTGTTAGTATGAAAAAGATGACTGGAGATTTTATTCATCGGATGCCTCCCGATAGCCGAGTTACCTAAATGGGTAAAGTATAGATACCTCATGTCCAGCTTCGATCCCCGGACTCGGGGATCAAAATATCTTCCAGGATCGCATGCACTTGAATTCCCCCGGATAATGCTTAACTTCCTGCATCTCGATTGTACCCTATGAGAACGTATCAGTTGCGGATTGATTGCATATACTGACCCGGTCGGTAGGGCCCGATGTTTCTTATCGATGAACCCTGTTAATCAACTGTCATTCTGATGGGATGTTCTATCTTTACATCACGATAAGAGTTCCATTCTGGAAAGAATCTCACGGTTGCCAAGACACTAGGGTGCAGCCTTGGCGTTTCATTGCGTGCTTCACACAAGTTGAATTTCTCTTCCATTTTACCAGTAACAATTCCTCAGCGATGATCCTTCAATTTTCAAATACATAGAACGTCAATATTCATGTTTGATATTCTTCATATAGATTCTCTCGGGCTGTCAAAATTTTTTCGCCCGCTAAAGACCCACCACTGTTGCCGAGCTAGGACCCATGGGATGGGTAACAGTTGGACGCCCAACGAGCCAATTGCTTGGCCGGTAAAAAGATCCCAGACCAACCGCCAAGCCGCCAAGTTAGCCAGAGGCGGAGATAGCTGGGACGGATGGCGAGCAGGCGAATTTTTTTTTCAGGCAAAGCTTATCAGAGGGGTGTGGTTGGCGGAGAAGCCGGATGACTTTTGATTTAATTCCTGTGGCTTTTGCAGCTCTCTTAAATGCCTTTGCTTCGTGTAAACTCCCTTTTAAATACTGCGTCGCAAACCGACTGCAGTGGTTACTCCATACCCCTGTGCCGTGGAGTAGCAGTCTTGACATTCTAGTTCTGCCAGTATGGGTGTGAATACTTGGATCCACGATACTAATCTGCGGATTGCGCGCAGCCCCGTGGGGAGATGGTTTCGTCTCGAGAATTCCGGCCATGTGAGTAGTACATTTTTTTTTCTTCACGGAATAACTGGGACTTTTAGATCCAAGTAGAGAATATGGACGTTGACGCAATTTGTATAATAGCCCCGGGAGCGAAAAGGAAGTTATTTCTTCACCGAGTTACGTGCTGGTCTTGCCACTTTCTTCGCCATGGCATATATCATTTCCGTCAACAGTAATATCACTTCGGAGACTGGTGGAACATGCGTGTGTCCTGCTGAGAGTATGGGAGACCACTGTGCGACGAACCCCGAGTATCTTCTCTGCGTGCAAGAAATCAAGCGCGACATTGTGACTGCGACTGCAGCTATCGCAGCTCTATCTACTTTCTGCATGGGATTCTTCGCCAACTTGCCCATCGCGTTGGCGCCTGGTATGGGCTTAAATGCATACTTTGCCTATACCGTCGTTGGTATTCATGGTAATGGCTTGATTCCATACTCGGTTGCTCTGACTGCCGTGTTTGTGGAGGGTTGGGTATTTTTCGGGTTGACCTTGATTGGAATGCGACAGTGGCTTGCACGGGCACTACCATCCTCCATCAAGCTTGCCACTGGTGTTGGAATCGGGTTATATCTCGCACTCATTGGTCTTACATATAGTGCTGGTATTGGCTTGGTCCAAGGTGCAACTGATACACCTATCGAACTGGCTGGTTGTCTCGAGGAGAACTTCGATCCAGACACCGGTCTTTGCATGAGCAGTGCAAAGATGCGCAGTCCGACTATGTGGGTTGGTATCTTCTGCGGTGGCATCTTCACTGCCATGTTGATGATGTATCGCGTGAAGGGAGCAGTCATCGCAGGAATTCTTCTGGTCTCCATCATCTCCTGGCCTCGAACTACCCCAGTCACCTATTTCCCGTACACAGATATCGGGACGAGCAATTTCGACTTCTTCAAGAAAGTCGTCACTTTCCATCCTATCAAACGCACCCTTCTTGCTCAAGATTGGAATATCTCCGGTCATGGAGGCCAATTTGGATTAGCATTTATCACATTTTTGGTTCGTTCTGAAACACACGTTCGTTTTATTTTTGGACCTTCCCACTGACCATTTCCAGTATGTCGATATTTTGGATACCACCGGCACAATGTACTCCATGGCTCGATTTGCCGGCACCATCGACGAGAAGACACAGGACTTTGAGGGTAGCGCCATGGCCTATGTAAGCAGATACCACAACTTTCTCAACTCAACTTCAAACCACAAACTAACATCCTCCAGATGGTCGATGCTATTTCGATCTCCATCGGCTCTCTTTTCGGCACTCCCCCGGTAACAGCATTCGTCGAGTCCGGTGCAGGTATCTCTGAAGGTGGTAAAACAGGCCTGACATCCTGCATGACTGGAATCGCTTTCTTCATCTCAGTTTTCTTCGCCCCCATCTTCGCTTCAATTCCACCCTGGGCAACGGGATGTACCCTCGTCATCGTCGGTGCCCTGATGGCCAAAGCAGCCGCTGACATCAACTGGCGCTACTACGGCGACGCAATCCCGGCATTCCTGACTATCGCCATCATGCCCTTCACATATAGTATTGCATACGGTCTTATCGCGGGTATCCTCAGCTATATCACCCTGAATGGTGGTGCTTGGATTATCGAGAAGGCCACTGGTGGTCGTATCGTTCCGCCAAACAAAGATGAGTCGGATCCATGGTCTTGGAAGGTCCCGGGTGGATTCTTCCCTCCGTGGGTGAAGCGCGCTGCTTCGGGGAAGAAGGACTTTTGGCGTCCGGATGAGGAGAGGGCTATGCCAGAGGAGTATGGTTCTTTCGGTTCTTCCGAGCAGGAGCGTGTGACTGTCGAGAAGGGCCAGAACGATGATCCCGTCGTTGGCAAGCCATTGTAATCGACGAGTTTCGTGAGTTTGTATATACTGGTAATTGTACCAAAGGTACTTTGTACTAGGAATTGGTTAGTAAATAGTGATGATATGAAATTTCAAATGCAAATAATAATGAACATCGCACCCACGTTTACACCGTAAGTTCCACCCTCGTGTTGAGCAGCTCCATTATCCTGTCAAACACAGAATATACCCCAGGCTGGAGGTGACAGCACTTGCTTCTCCCAGGCAAATTCTCTCGATTCCGACCTGAAGAGCCTCGAGGTCATGCATAACGCGATAAGTGCGTGCTCTGCTCTTTCATTGGAAACATTTCCGAATCAGTCCGTACAATTCAACTAATGTAGAAGTTCATGTTTGATAACTTTCAGGAGTGCATCCAACGCTGCTTCACTGGGGTGTGTTATAAACCTCCGGAATAGATAACATAGGAAAATCATTAGTTGAATATAATATTTAAAGGAGGAATTAAGAGCTAGATGTGGACCTCCAACCAAAGCTACATCAGGTATCCGCGTGAAGCATCATGCGCGCGTGAAATATTGGGATGTGTAAAGTCGTCTACACCAATGGAAATTGGATGCAAATTGATAGTCTTGATTGCGGAGCACAAATGCGTCGGGTGATCGGTGGAACCACCCGCTTTAGCTCGTTGAGCACTGACAAATACTACTTCCTAGTAGATTAGTGGTGAAGGGCTCCATCATCCATCCTGAGATCCCTGGCAGACGGCGATAGTACAATCTGCCGCGTATCCGAGTTGTCAAATATGGTTGCTCATTGAATCAAAGATCCACACCTCCCCGATGATTGAGTAATTTCGGCCTACGGAGTCGGGGAGAAATTGTGCAGATCCCGGTATTTGTTGGGGCATTGAAAGTTTCAAGTGGTAGTGCACAGTAGCTCTGGACTTGCAGATCCCTGGATACATATTGATAAGTCGAAAATCACAGTAGTATATAGTAGCAATTTCATGGCCCAGGAAGAAATGAGCTGCATCAAAGTGAGCGTTTCAGGAGAAATACACTGAGCTACTTGGGCTTCTTTTAGGTAGCGATTGACAGCATTATTCCCAATGTCGCCTCTATCCAAGTAGGCATCCAGATGGAGTTCATGGTCTCCATCAGCATATGGTCCTATTTTCTATTTAAGCAATAAGCACGTGTTCGAGACTACAAGGCAAATCCCAGTGTATGGCTCTACATTATGTGTAGTGCAAAGAGTGAAAGAGGCGTGTATGCAGAGCTAAGGCAGCTAGGGTTGATATGTGACGGCGGAGGACACTTGACATATGAGCCTCACCCATTAACTAGGTACCCGAACAGAACTGTAAGACAATAAATTCCCACGAGGACGGTAAGTCAGCCCCGCTGATCACATAGGGATCGTCGGTAACTCGATCATGATGGTGATTGGGTAATCTCTGCATTGAAGGTGACTTATACTGTACCAACGGGAAAAACCAACACCTTGATGCGTTCATTAGTCGGATCTCCATTCCGGACTAAGGGAATACTACCCCAACCGAAGAAGTCACAGTGCATATCGCTCTGAATAACTCCGCGGAGCACACATATTCCATCAAAAGAAACATTAGAAGATCGGAAATCTGCGCTATATGGTAGCTCAACGAAACATGCACAACTTCCCTGTTAATCTTATTTGTTTCGAGAAAATACAAAAACGAGAACTGGAACATAAATGTCTTATAATCAAGATTTAGGCCAAGGTCTCCTTCTGACGCGGACTCAAAAAAAATCTCGGAGATTGCTCTTGTTGACTCTGCACTTGACGGGACAGCCCAGCTCTTTTCTCAAGACGTCTCACTTCGTGAGTAGTTGGAAGCAACATCCGGTCCCACTTTTATTTTATTTTTTCTTCGAGGATTCGCGCACTATTTCTCCATAGCGATGGTCCCCGCGACCCAATCATCATACGCGAACCTCGACATTGCGGTCCCTTCCCGCCGGCCACTACCATATTATTAGAGAAGTAAAGTTGACTAGTCGGATCGGTCGCAACGACTAACAACTTGGCCTCTGCGGCCTTTCACTCCACCAAAGCATAGTCCAAGTCCTAGAAAGTTCCTTTGACAACTGCGGGGTCTCTGTTAAATGTCGTCAGATAGAACTTAGGCAATCAACCGGGCCGAGAACATCGCGTTTGATCAGCGCGTAGCTCAAGGGGCTCAACAAGTACATCCCGACGAAAATTGACTGAAATCATCATCGGTTATATTGTGAGCAGGCCGGGCATGGATCCTTAGCGTTTGTGTTGCTTTTATTGTGTGGTATGTGCTCGATGTCCAACGCGGACGAGTTGAGGCCACTTCGGCCCTCGAACGAAGACAGTCCTTCGTCCGATTTCTTCGAAGATGAAAATGGTCGAAGAAGAAATGTGCGAACGGCATGTACAGAGTGTAAGAGACGAAAATTGAAGGTAAATATACATATTCTTGCACCTCTAATTTCTTCAATCAGTCGAAATTCATCAGGAAAACTGACATTTATGCACTGCACTTGAAGTGTTCAGGAACAGCACCGTGCGATAAATGTTTAAAATCAGGAACGAGATGCCATATCGACGAAAAGGGTGACCAGCGCCGGAAACAAGTTCTCAAACGCAAGATTGAAACAGTGGAGGATCATGGTGATTTGTTAGATCGCCTTGTTTCAACACTTCGGGATGCAGATAGATCCAGTGCCATGCATTTGGTCAATATGATCCGCAGCCAAGCCAAGCCAGAGAGTCTTCGTGACTTTATTGATGATTTGCGGGATAGACCAAGGTTGGAAAAAACGCCGGAGCTAATTGATGCTATTAGTGGAGTACGTGAATGGCACGAAAAACATCGAAAGGATGAGGTATCCTCCTCCAAGGACAAAAGATCTCCGGCCACGAGGCCTTTGTTCAATGTTCCCGCATGGCCGTGGACGACGTTGACAGATGACGATGAGTTCGTCTCGAATCTGATTTCTCTTTGGTTCACCTGGATACATCCGTTTTTGAATTGGTTGGATCGGGATCTTTTCATTCGTGATATGCAGTCGGGAGATTTGAAATCCGAATTTTGCTCTCCCTTTCTAGTCAATATTATGTTGGCTGAAGCTGCTGTAAGAACGCCGCGCCAATTTCGCCATATGGAGATTGACTGGAAGATTTTCAGGTATACTCAGACGATCCCAGAGCGTTCACAGTGGCAGCACAAGAGTGGTCCAGGGGTCTGCAATTCTATAAAGAAGCCAAACTCCTCCTTGATACCGAACAACTCAACATTACTGTACCATATGTCCAGGGGCTTGCGAGCATGTACGTTTGGTAAGATAACACTCGAATGTCCGGAAGCAAGCTATTCTCAGCTGACATTCGGGTCATTACCAGCTCTTGTATGATAGGGAACGATCGTGTTGGTTGGCTTTACATCAGCCAGCTTGCATATGCGGCGCGGGAACTTTCCCAGAAACATAGAACCCCACCCAAGGATGCCGACAAAGAGATTTTGCGCAAGGCAAGGGCGATAGAACATACTCTGTGGGGGGTTTTCAATTTGACGTCGTAGGATCTATCCATTTCGTACACATTTCCTCCACGGGGTAGTAATGCTGATACATCTTTCAACTGCCGCAGGATGACCTCTCTGTCGTATCAAAAAGGATGCATGATGAACGCCCCACGAACGACATATCTCACGAGGGTTGACAATGGCAAGGCTAAAGTTGTTGCCGATGATTGGACAGATTTCCCCATTCGATCAAGTACCGTCCAATCGAACACCCAAGATCTTTTCGATATGTTTTGCCAAGTCAGTCGAATCACGCATGATCTTAGCTGGTCATTGTTCGAGAGGGGCGACAAAAAACAAGTATTGGATCCAGAATTCGTAAAGATTGTTGATGATGCATATGATCGACTCGAAGCCTGGTATAGAGGATTTCCGGCTTCCCTGAAAATTGATCATGCCCCTCCTCATGTGTTGAGTTTCCAGTCCGTTTTATTTCTATTCCTGAGTCAAGAAAATTGTTAACCTCTCGTAGCATGAAGTACCACACTATCATCCAGACCATGTATGGAGTTTTGAAAGACCTACCTAATCCTGAAGACATGAAAATCGATCCTGAGTGGGAACAGACAACGCGTGATAGAGCGAAGAGGCTATGTGTGAACTCCGCATGCGAGATCGCACGACTGATTAGTGTTCATCGTGACCTCTGGACACTTAGCCGCATGGTGGGAGTGAATATCCATTGGGTTACTGTTTCAATGTTCACCCTTCTTCCGTGTCTTGACGATCCCGCCAACCGGGTAGCAATTGGTGACCTCGCTCACGCGGCTCGATCATTTGCTCATCGCTGGTCGTTGGGCAAGGGTATGCTCAGAATCTTCCAAGTGACTGCCAGGCAGAAGAAGATCTCGCTGCCAGCCAAGGCACGAAGTAACTTGGTGAAATTCGAGGCCAATAATTGGAGTCTTGATGATGGGAAAAAGTTCCGCAGTCAATACCCCAACTTCGCCAATTCGATGAAACGAGGAGAGGTGGATGAAGTTGAGTTGGACAAGTTCCTGGCAAAGTTCGATGCGATGTATTTCACGGACTATGGGGATGATGTGATCGAGTCATCGGGCAAAGAAGAGATTGTTGATGAGCATGGGACGCCTCCTAGCGAAAGTGAACTTGAAGCAATGTTCGAGGACTATGGACAGGATTATTCTGATGATTCTGATGACGATGATGACTCTGACGATTTATCTGAGGGAAATGAGGATTTTGAGGATGATTCAGGTGACGAAGGTGATGAAAGTGATGAAGATGACGGTAGTGACGAAGAGGATGACGAAGATGATGATTCTGATTCTGATGACGAGGGACAACGTAGTCTCTCAGTTGAAACCAAGGAGCAGGTCCCTAGCACAGGTCCTTCACCCACCTCCTAGCAACGTTGGGATACAAATCCTATAAGATAGCCGAACAGCTTCGCAATGATCAATGACATTTGCAGAAATCATGAATGTGGAATTATAGTAGAGACAAATAGGACGACTTCCCTGGACCTGGAGTGAAGGAGTACGTTGAATGGAAAGATGAGAATTCGGTGGGAAACGGGAGAAACCCCCATTGTGGCGCCCGGAAGTCTTTTCCATTGCGCCAACAGCGTGAAATCCTTCTTTGCAGATGATCCGGAAAATTTGGGAAATAACAATAGCGAGAAGAGTCTCTACATTCTTTCATATCCGATTTGTAGTTTCGTAGATATCAATCCTCACAAGGAGGACAAAGGTAGGATTGAATTATGAGGTATACTCCCAGTAACTACCATTGATATCAGCGATTCAATTTGGGCCAGAGAGGATCCACGCAGGAAAAGGAATCCGTGACACACAATAAGGGACAAGCATATCAGTCATTATTATCGTCTGCAAAAAAGAGAACCCGTGGCTAAACAAAGACATCAACATCAACATCAACATTGGCAGTCAACCTTTGCACTGGAGGGTGCGCATTCACAAACACCTGCAATCAACATAGAGATGGGTATTCAATTGGAAGAAGAGAAACAGCAATGGCAGATACCACGAGGATAGAAGATCATTCTCATTCCGTTCTCCCTCGGGCCAGAGGTAGTACCACAAGATGGGAAGCCGCACCCACGCAGCTACTCAATTCGCAACTTCGCACACGGAGGAGCAAGAGGTAATTGAGGATGGGAAGAGCAATCTGGAGGCAGTAGAAACAAGACCGTCGTCTTCCGATAGACCGATCACGACAACAATTAGTCGGTAGTCTCATACGACTCTTTCTCGGCCTTCCTCTTCATCCACCGACGATACGCAAAGAGCGAAATAATACCGACCACGACAATGAAGACAATGACAAAGACCAAGACAACCCCACGGTTTTGGTCAGCCCAATTTCCCCGCTTCGTCAGAGTATGGAGGCTGTTGGGGTCCACATTCTTGATCGGATGGAGGGCTGGCATGGTGGTGAGCTGGGGTTGAGATCAGAGCTGGCGAGCTAGCGATGGTGAATCAGATCAGCCAGTGCCTCAGAACAAAGGAAATATGGGCCAATGGAAGGAAATAACATACAAACGAGATGATCAAGTCCGCGACTCCGATGTTGTTTTAACGTATATCGACGTGGCCCGGCGAAACGGTTAGAAGCTCCTAGCCTGTAAATTCGATTGCACAGCAGGTTGCTCGGGCGATACAGAATCCAGTGAGGCTCGAGGTCAGCCACAATTGGAAATGAGGAGGTTAAACAGAGGAGGAAGTTGTCCAGAAACAAAAAGTGAAGCTGGCGAGGAAAGAGCAAGTGCAGTCACGGGAACCACGACAGTCACGGGAGTGTCACACCTCATCAACTTGAAATTATCCTACAAGAAAAGGACAAAGGATGAAAATATGAATTCCTCGTCAAACTTTGCACTTGAAACCTGTCAACTTCGGCAGGCAACGGACCAGCTATCGATGATGCGACCTGAATTCTAGGATGACCCAGCATTTTGCTGGCAAATTAAGCCTTGCACAAAGCTTCAGTTACAGCCAGCGCAGCCTATTGAGCCTATTGATTGGCTATTTCTGTATTGATACCATGGTTGGTTAGTGCCAAAATGGTATTGTTGAGGCAATCAGAGTCAAGTACGTCAAGATTGAGCTCCGGCTGTCTCCGTCAAAGCTTTCCCCGCAGACACAAAGACCCGCTTTGAGCACTCGCGTTTCCTGCTTGATATTCAATAATTTCATTCATTTCGGCGATTGCTGATTTGATTGAAATTCCACCTGAGCTCTGCTGGCAGAAGTCTTCTTTTTGCTATGTGAAGCTGTCATGGTAATTGGTAATGTGGGAAGATAAGGATCAATTCAAATGCGTCATCACTCGTTCGAAGATACCATGGCTATTTTATAACACACAGGATCAACTCTCAAAAAAAAAAAAAAAAATTTCTTTCAAGATTTCTTCATCTCTGAAGGCAATTATCAAAAAGGCCTTTTTAAATTTCCATTGCCCTTCGGTCTTTTGCAGCTCTAGACTCACCTTGTCCTGACGTCAGTGTATTACCGCATCCGGACATATCATAACCGCATATTTTCAAAGTAATCCATGCTATACACAGGCTACACTGTCTCTGAATATATCTGACTCGCCAGAATACTTATTAGTGACCAATTGTTCTTATTGCTTTTCTATTTCGCAGTTCGCTGCCGAACCACTCAAACTACATATTTAGTACTCTCTGATACCCACCACCTACCAAGGTAATTCAGGTATCATACTTGTATCCTATGTCGATGTGTTCAATTTTCCAGTTATATGTATTCTTTCCAATAGGACCAAGCATAACATCAAATTCTTCCCCAAGATCATTTCACAATATTTAGTTTTCCATGTACCTGGGGATCCCATACTGTTAGTGATGATGCTACTGCCCTGCCCCGACGACATGTACTTGCCACCCCCCCCTCGATAATTGAGCCTTATCACTACGCGTATGATCTAATGTGCAGCTGTACCGTACTACGGTATAGGACTTGGCCATCCTCATAAATGCACATCGTTCAACCTTGAATGTTCAACATAAGATACTACATTTGGTATCGATTAGCAATATATAATGCAGAAGCTCAAACGTTTGTCAAAACCTTCTGAAACAGTTTCCAAACTGAGTCACTCTTTGCATTTTTAATTTCGTTTGGTTGTATATGTCAGAGTCTATAAACAGCCGCGAATGAATACTATAACGAATCTATAACTCGAAATGACCTGTCTTTGTTGGGATCAATGTTGGGATCAAAAATCTCGAAAGCGACTAGCGACGCGTAGAGCGGATAAGAGCATGGCATAAAAGTATTGGGATACTTGACTGCTCTCGAATAATATCTGGAAAATTTATACAACATCACGATAGTCTCCCTTGATTATATCTGCCGCCTTTTCTGCAACTGCGAAAACTGTCGCCTGAATATTTCCCCTTGGAACCAGTGGGAAAATACTCGCGTCGACGACCCGGACATTTGTCGTCCCATAAACTTTCAACTTAACATCCACCACGCCACCGTCCTCCTTCGGCATCATAACGCAGGTCCCACTGAAGTGGTAATTCGCCATGACGAGCTCTTTGCATAGCTCCTTAATCTCTTCCAGTTCCAAGGGTCCAGAAGCGTGCAGACGAGCACCGTTGGCTTTGAATAATGAAGCCAGAGGCTCCGTATCGGCAAGTTGATTTGCCCACTGGCAATGTCTCGCATGTAGCTCGAGGTCAACAGGGTGCTTCAAGATACCAGTATCAATCACAGGCATATCACGAAAGTCAGCGGAGTTAATGTGCGTTGATCCTCGCGAGAAAGGGTAGCTCAGAATGCTAGCGATGGTCATGAAGAGCGCATGGTGCTGATGACCAAATGCTTCTTTGGGTGTCTTCTTTCGTGGATGCAGCGCGAAAGGCACTAGAATATACTGACCGGTATTCTCTTCTGAATCATCAAGAAGCTTCAATTGGGTCTCGAATTGTTTGCATATCACTTTCGGCGTGTCTGGTTCCGTTATGGTACTTCGCACAGCATGCACCATATCGTCCCGTTCTTCGCGAGATAAACCAACACATGGCATAAAGGCTGATGCAAATGGTATATAGCCGAGTGGGCCAGATCCATCTTTCTGATATGCAGCCATTGCAGCAGCTGCAAATGCTGGATCGTGAATCATGTCACCAGAAGGCTGACCATCTGCCACTTCAAAGGAGAATGGGATAATACCGTGCTCTTGTAGGTGTTCGCCAACGCTCGGATTATTGATTACCGTTGGTATTTCATTAGATTGCAAGATTTTCTCGTCGCCAATACCGGACAGCTCCAGAATCTTGGGTGTTTGCGTTGCTCCAGCGGCAAGAATCACTTCTTTACTGGCAGAAACGACGAAAGTCTCCTTTCCTTTGCAGACAGAAACACCTGTCGCGGTTATTTGATTCCCGCGCTTCTCAAGGACAATTTTTTGTACATGCGCACCGGTCAAGACCCGGAGATTGGGTCTTGTTTGTACATCCGACCCGAGATATGATGCGGCAGAGTGGCTTCGAGTGTGAGTTACTGGATCGACAGCAGCGGGAGAGATGAAAGGACCAATTCCCGCCCCGTTGATCGGGTCTTCTTTTTGTGGATACCCTAATGCCTTGAAGCTCTCAGTCCATGCTCCGTAGTATGGCATATAATTATTTCCGAAGGAAATCTTAACGGGTCCATCGCCGCCCTGATCTTTTTGCTCGTAAAGAACACCTTTTAGTGTCTCCAAACCAGCATCTGAAGGGGCTGTCGCTTTGTGAAATTTGCGAATATACGGTGATACACCGTCCCAACCCCAACCTGGATTTCCCAGACTTTCCCACGAATCCATCCCGGAACGCGAAGGGTATATGACCATACCCATATTGATTGTTGAGGAGCCACCAAGTGTACGACCTTGATTGATGAACAACTGGCGGTCATTCAATTGTTTCTAGATCATCATCAATACTTTATTCAACGGCACGATGAGTTGATGTGACTGAATACCTGAGGAATAGACATCATGTTCCAATCAAAGTCTGGATCTTCGAATGCACTTATACTCAATGCAGGAACCGTGATTCGAGGGTCATTAAGGCGGTTTGTTCCAGCTTCTAGGACAAGAACGCGGGTTTGCAGATCCTCAGTGAGCCTATTCGCTACAACTAGGCCAGATGTTCCACCACCGATAATGATGAAGTCGAAACAATCATCTTCCAACCCAAGGGTTGAATCAGTACTAAATTCTGACATTTTGAACTTCACGTTTTCCTCATTCCACCGTTTGAAAGAATCATCTGATTGTATTACTGTGTGATACCATGATGACTTTATAAGCACAGAATAGGCCCCCCGTCCCATCAAACCAGGGTGGCAACCCCTCACTACGATAGTGCGTTCGTGATGAGCTTAGTAGTGCATATTCTGCATTCAACTCGCAGTCATCTGCAAAAACGGCTAGTGTATTTACGTGGCCAGTTGTGCGTGTAGTTGCTTAGCGGCTGTCAGAGCTGACTACATTCAGAATCTGACGAATGATACAGCGTCGCATACATGGCACTACTGCCACAAACATAGACTCATTTAGCGTTTGGCAGCCATAGAACGCGATCGTTCTATTTTTCTCTGATTGGCTCATGTACATGGCCCTAACTGGGAATGTGATTCCCAGTTAGGATTATTGATGTAGATCTGACACTATCCAAATTTGTGGTTGCAGAAATCACTCGTAGTGTGCTCTTCATGAACACTTGCTTATTGTGGGCCATTAATTTTACTACCGAGACATACTGTAAGATTAACGTGGGGAATTTGTGAGACAAAAGCAGGCATCAAGAAGCTGTCTACTTTCTAAGGGAAGTCAAACAAACCCATGCGTGATATTGCTGGTCAACGTGTGTGGAATATTCAATGCTAGATACTGCTTCTGGGCTTAGATCTGAACGTCCCGCAAATTCGAATAAACTCGAGTATTTTGAACAACTATGACATAAAGCCGCCTGTCTCTAGTGCTACTTGGAATATATCCGGGTCACACTATCTATAAAATTGCCCAATTTGGGGTGAACCGTCCCTCGGCTGGGGTTGCGACTACCAACGACTTTCAGATTCCCCTGTGAAAATGGCCATCACAGATACTTCTCAGCTAACTATTTTAAATTCAGAAGAGCTTCCTATACCCTTAATAACATGATATAACACCGTTCTATTACTTTTTTTCGCGGCTTTAGTAGTCACAATAAAGGTTAGATCGCGACAATTGCGGGCGCAGTATATTTCAAGTCTGTCTTATAAGCATCTACCTGGCCAGGCAGGTAGCTAAATATGAAATCCATAGGTAGACAACCTAGATGTATATAATTTAAAAATATTGAAGCTTTAGAATAAGATGAGAATGGACGTTGTTGGCCGGAATATTCTCGGTTATAGTTTACATAGCGTTTGGACAAAAACCTCCATACATCACCACTATCAGTCTCAATGTTTCTTCGGGATTTTTTCGGTGTTCTCAAGAACTATCTACTGAACATATAGTGAAGTTGAAATTACAGTGTAGTGTGACCGAGTTACTACCAACGGCAATGTTATGCCTCCAAGGTCCTTCGGCTAATGCCAAAATTCCCATCTCCAACCTCCGCTATTCTCCACCGCGAGCATCTACACAATCCGTCAATACCAATTGACGTGCACCGCCAAGCCTTGGCATCTGCATCTGTACATTCATGTTTTTTTTTTTTCACTGAGATTTTTCATTCTCACGTAGAATAGCATTGGACTCTCATTATGGTCTCGGAAAAGCAGGGCACTGTTGTCCAGTCCATCTCTGCTGATGCGAGAGAAGAGGCGGAGTTGTCATTCGAGTTTACCAAACAGGAACATGCTCTTGGCTGGTGGGAAGCTATCCGTCTGTATTACCCCGCCATTGGTTGGGGTATTTTTATGAACTTGGTCAGTAAGCTTATTGGGGGCGTGTCGAGGTCTTGACGGTCGTATACTTATTGTTCAAGGCCACTGTTCTGAAAGGCATTGACGGCGGAGTCGTTCGCAGCCTAGTTGGTCTTCCTGTGTTTAAGGAAACGTATGGATACAACAGCAATGGAAAATATATGATCGCTGCCCAATGGCTATCAGCATTCAACTATGCCAATCTGCTAGGTGCTATTGTGGGCGCACTTTTATCCGGGATTGCATACGATCGATTTGGACCTCGATGGATGACAGCAGGCTGCTGTCTGTTCTCGATCGCCTTCATTTTCTTGCAATTTTTCAGCCATACGCCAGCTCAATTGTTTGTTGGAGAGTTACTTAACGGATGTGTTATTGCGTTTTACCCCATTTGCGCATCGGCTTTTGTTGGAGAGGTCACCCCCCTTGTACTGCGCGGGTTCGCGGCTACTATGACCAATCTCGCCTTCTCCATTGGATCTCTGATTGCTTCGGGCATTTTGAAAGGAACCGAATCCATGGTTAGCAAATGGTCTTACAAGATTCCAATCGCCACGCAATGGGCTCTGCCCTGTATCATGTTTTTGCTAGTGCCTTTGTGTCCAGACCCACCGTACTGGCTGTGTCGTAAAGGTCGTGAGGAGGATACTATTATTTCACTCCGTCGCCTTGGAACACCCATTGCGGACATACCAAAGCATCTAGCACATATAAAGGAGACTTTGCGTCTGGAGAAATGTGACCATGGACAACGGCCGAGCTATCTTGACTGCTTTCGAGGCTCTAACCTTCGTCGCCTGGTCATTTGTGTTATGGCATATGACATGCAGGCTTTTACAGGAAATGTCTTTTTCCTCAGTTATGCTGTGCACTTTATGGAGCTTGCTGGGCTTGATGCTTCGGATGCATTCTCGATGAATCTCGGTCTTACGGCACTCGGCCTTGTGGGTACTTGTCTATCCTGGTTTTTACTTTCCTATGTCGGTCGACGAACCGTCTATATCTTCGGATGCTCAACTTTAGCCATTGTGCTTTTTATCATCGGTGCCGTTGACCTCGCTCCAAGGCAATCATCAACTACATGGGCCCAATGTGGATTGATGCTGGCTTGTACGTTCGTATACGATATGACTCTAGGTCCATTCTGTTACGTCCTTTTGGCTGAAGTATCCTCTGCAAAGCTTCGAGGATTCACTATAGCGTTGTCCACTGTGACCTGCTTCATCTGGTCAATAGTTTTCGCCGTTGTCATCCCATACGCTATGAATGAAGACGAAGGTAATTGGCGCGGTAAAATCGGATTCCTGTTCTCTGGATTAAGTTTTCTCTCTGCGTTATATTGCTTCTGGTGCATGCCAGAGACGAAGGATCGTACGTTCGAAGAGCTGGATATCCTCTTCGAACGGAAAATACCAAGTCGCAAGTTCAAATATTTCAAAATTGACATGGACGTTGGTGGTAGGCGCTTGGAATAATTACGACCTCCCTCGTATCGAGAATGACACATGTCAAGTCGCAGTGCACCGCCCCGACGGTTTGGGATTCGATATTATTGTGTATCAAAAGAGGAGCAGTGTAGCCTACCTAAACGATGAAATTCTAGAAATTGGCTCGCTTTATCCATAAATTAGATGTATATGAATTCGAAGTTCATATCAAGAAGAGCCCTATAATATGTCGAAACTGGTAGAAGACTATGTATAGGGCAAATGATCCGTGTGCGGTAGAATTCTTTTCCATGTTATCCACCGTAACTTGATCAACCAAGAGAAAGGTACTCCGTAGAAAGGAATAAAACAAGGCAACGAAAGGGCCTCTCATTATGTGGGGTTTATTTTGCCTCAACAAATCCAGCTGGTAAGACTGGTACCGCACGCTCGGGTTACTGGCCTACCAGGATCCATCGATCGTCCAGCTAAAGACCCCTCATACAGTACAGTAAACCAAACTACTGTTCGAAATCACATGGCTGGCAGTCGATCTTGGTTCGTTTGAAAATAAATTCACCAACCTCTCACGTCAATTGTGGAGTCGATTGAGGCTGATCTATACTATAATGGTCAGTCTGGATGGGATCGACCCACCTATACTTATGCTCGAAAACCATCATCGAGATGCAGCGCATATCTAATTCTGCTACACTTTGAAATTTTGGAGATGATAGCCCACAGCCCTAAGTATCATTCGAGCAAATCAAATCGATCTCACTAGCACTTTCCGCGTTACTATGGTCAGATCATCAGAAGGTTGGCAGAGGCCAGTGCGGCGATGGGAGGAGGGGCTATGTTGTGATGAACCTGCATCTTGTGGAGTCTGAAGTAGATCTGCATTAGCGAAGGATTTGAGAGGCCATTTGAAGACCACAATGAAGTCATTTATGACGCTACATTCAGGTTGATTGAATTCTCTATTTGGTAGGAAATGTCGTCACTACGGCCGTTCGATGCTTGTATACAACCTCAACGTATATGAAAGATTCACTTACCACTTATGCAATCGTCTCTTACTACACTTTCGTGATTATACCCTTTGTCTTCCATTCAAAACACAACCTCCCTATTCAATCGCCTATCCAACATGGCCCCCGCACCCCACGAAGAATATGCCGAGCTCATGAACAGTTATGGTGATGGGTATTATCTCTTCAGACCCCAGCCATTCTCCGAGTGTCACCCCGGCGCAATTGGGTACTTTGACCAGCATGGAACATTCCAAAAGATCACTGATCTATCAGAGCCCGGAAGACCTGAGAAAGACGGATTCACCAGTTTCGGTCGCACTTTAGAGCGCTCGCCGTCAAGGGAAGAAGGATGGAGGACGAGAGCTTCGGGCAAAGAAGCTGAGCATAGCTTTGGAGTCGATGCCGGTCTCTCTGGCGCTATGTCTGGGGCTCCGATCGATGTCTCAGCCGAGGCAAAGAACAAATGGGGCAAGACCGGAAAAGCAGCACTTGTTGCTGAGGATGTAGTCGTGAATGAGAAGTTCCGATCTTATCCCCGGGGACCCTTGGAAACCTGGGTAAAGGCGAATGCTAAAGCTCTCGTGAAAGGAGATTATAGGAAGGAAATTGCCGAATTCGGACTTTGGGCAATTTCCAAAACTTGGTCCACCAAGGAGTGCAAAATTAACATGGAGAGCGCCCATAACCGCGATACTAGCGGTGGTCTGAATGTTGGTGCGACTGGTATTGCAAAGGGTGGAGCAAGTGGATCATCCTCGGTGAAGACCAACAGTGAGGGATGGACTGTTTACACGGCGTCCGAGGTTTGTGGCTCCCTAGATCGTATAGTACAAGTCTGGACTCTGACACTTTCTAGGCCGACCAAGCATTGGTTGTCTCATACGGTGGAACCGGCTTTAAGGTCCCTACTTTCTCGAAACTCTTCGGTGCAGGTGTAAGTGACACAAATAACCATTCCACTTTCTACATGGGCTAACCGGGCATCGTTCACATCTAGCCACTCAAGCAAACTGCAAACAGGACTTTCGAGCCCAATGAATTCGCCAAGATTGCTGTCGACGAGAACGGGAACCAAATCGGAGTGGTATACTACCGAAACGTCTATGGCGAGAACGGCGAGATAATCGGAGAAGAGATAATCGACAAGGAGGCCGAGGCAAAGGCTGCTGAAGAGGAACAGAAGAAACGACTGGATGAAGTTGTCAATGAGTCTCCTGAACAGGCCCTCGAAAGCTCACAGACTATCGGTATGACAGAGGAAGAGGCAGCTGAGGAAGCCGCCGAGGAAGCTAGATACCGCGAGGAAAAGAGTCAGGAATTGACCAAGAAATATGAGGCGGCCCAGCAGAATCCAAATGAGGAGGAGAAAAAGGTCGAGCTGGAGAAAATCAGGGCCGAGCTTGCCACGCTTTATGCCGAGACCACCGTGACTTACACTTCGTGATCCATTCTAACCAAAGTATTTCGACCAACTATTAGGTGTAATTTCCAGCCTGAGCTGGAATCAGCAGACGATTAGCTAGTATATCAAGATTCATGAATAGATGCACAATGCTATACCCTATCAAAGGCCATGATCAGTTATTCTGGGACTATTAGAACAGAAAAGTTAACACTGATGGACATTCGCTATACGTTGACATTTTGCCAGAAGAAAATAGTAAAATGTTTGATTCAGGTCATCACTATGACATTTAGTCTCACTTCTTCCCAAGCTCAGCGAGACTAGAACATTGAGGTCGCGAAGAAGTTCAATCTTCCTTTGCATAATCCGCGATGCGACCGTTCTGCTTCATCTTGCGTGCAGCGGCATACATCTTCTGCATAGTATCGATATACTTGTTGACATTCTCTTCTTCGTCACCTAGTATGATGTTAGTGCGTCATCGAATAAATATTGAGATTTTTGAGCGACTCACCAGCATATTCGCTAATAAGATAGATGAATTCAGCTGTATGTAGCTTGCTAGGATCAACCGCCGAAATACACATGACGTCTAGCGGGATTATGGTTAGCGAGTTCATATTTCCCTAATAGCGCCAGATACTTACATCCAAGGACGCTCTTGTATTTGCTTGAGAATCCTTCTCCGGCAAAGTTCCAGCGCCAAAGCTATCATAACGGGTTTTTGTTAGTGAATATCGAAATATAAGAACTACGCCACGGGGAAGTACCTTGACATCAACCCTGATAATAGTGTTGTGAACCATGTAAACGAAGAATTTCTCTTCCGAGAACTCTCCCACCTCCGTGTTGGACAAGAAGACGTTCAAAGCGGTTTTAACGACTCCCTTCTTTTGTTAGTGATCTTCTTTGGTCTTTGCCGTTCAACGTGCCTACCTTGAAGCCATCTTTCACGGCCTCCGAAGTCTTTTCTCCTCCTGCACTAAAGAACTGATCAACAGTGTCACCGATCGAATCCGCCGGCTATTCAAGGTTAGTGGGCTGGTATCTTCCTGGGATAAATACTCTAATCACCTTGTCGGAGATATTACTTAGGGATCGTCTTTCCCATCTGAGGGCGCGTATACCCGGAACCTGGGTCTTGGATGTCGCATCGGGGTTCAAGAACCGTCTAATGGTAAAAGAAAGATTAGCTTCGGCATTCCAACATAGTATCACATTGTAGTTGACTTACTCATTCAATTCATGCTGAAATTGATTGAGCTTTGAATCCACAAGCTTCTGAAGAATGTCGAGATCCTGCTTTGCCTTTTCCTCGGCGAGTTTGTCTGCTTCCCTAACAGACTCTCTGATGGCAGAAATGACTTGACCCATTTTGGGAGATATCAGTATGAAGTTGGAAGAGTGTTCGAGTTCCAAACAGACTTTCAAGAGACTGATTTGTTTTGATCTCTTAATTTCGTGAGAAGAACGTGGTATATATAGTCCATATTTGCTGGAGCGATAGACTGGAGCGACATCGTTCGCTAGACAGCACCAAAATTTGAACTTCAAGCTTGTTCATTTGAGCCACCTCGCCTGCTATTCCCCGAAATCATGATTCTGTGGGTGAATCTCGTGATCGCATGCCTTGAATGTTTTAAACTATTAGACTATTGGCCACTAGCATCACCCACTCATCGCTTCAAAGCTCCGAGTCTTGATGGTGTAAGGCCGCGGGCATTAATTAAATCATGTCTCAGCTTCAAATTCGAGGCATATTCTAAGCATCATCGATCGCTCTGACTATCGTATAGGTTTTCTCACATGTTAATATTACTTGTAGCAGTAATCCCAAGTTGCACTTCAGGGCTTGTATATCATTCCTCCTACCTGACGATAACTCTTCCTTCAAATTACATCTATGCCCTCTTTTGATCCCACTATAGGCTTGCCTGGACTAGAGTGCTCTTCGATTGGCTGAAAATAGACTCAGCAGGGCTTTAAGTCGATTCTAAAAGTTAGACACAGAATCAAAAGGTAGGAAAGCTCAGTACCATGGTAAACGTTCAAAGCATTTCCCTGGATATCACGCTCGGCACAGCCGAAGAGGAACATTTGTCTCGGCTATCATGCATCAATCTTCCAGTCAGTCCGTAAGGTGGCTGTTCTTAGTTCTTCGGCATCATCACGCGTTGCTGGGAACTGTGGGGGTTGAAGTGGCGATTCTTCAGGGGCGGGCCGTGCCTGGCAGCGCCTGAGCGGGTAAGTTCGAGGCAATCCAACTTTTGAAGTTAGCATCAGTTCTCTTCCAGGTGCTTGTGATCATTATCAAAGAAAGAAGCAAAGCTAAGTTGATGTTTACACTCGTAACGAGTTGCCAGGAGCTTCGTCTTCAGGCATCTACTCAAGTCTTAGAGCATAAAGTTCAACCTGGGGCGATTCTGAGAGCTGAGATGTTCACCTGACGTGATGACTTTCGGTACGCCAGTTTGTTGTGGGTCTCCAAGAGAGCAGATAAGTGCCAGACTGCAGCTGAGGCTTAAGCCTGGTCTATTTGTGTGTCTGACTTGTTCCCCACTTGAGCTCCCCTTTTTCCAAAAGAATTTTCGCCCCGAGAAGGACTCGCCAGACTTCAGCGCCTGCAGGTCCACCATATAAACATCGATGTCATCTTCATGAAAGCTCGACAAGTACACGTTAATTCTTCGTCACACGCCAAATTAACCTTGCAATTAAGCTGATGGTAAGATCTCGAGGCACCGCTCAGTCTATCTAGTACTAGATTCGCTCGGTAGCCCGATGCCAAACACATGCATCACTCATCCATTCATGTATCTCACTTCATACTCAAGTTTCTGTCCTCAGGTTTCTGTCCTCGCGAAGTGTTAATTACCACATCAACGTAATATTATAAAAGCAGCGCCATATACCATTCCTGCTTCATGTCTAAGAGGCAACTGTGCGCATAGCCATCGTGATAATAAGTCTGCCTCTCGTTGGTCCCTCACAGTCCTATCCACTACATAGACAGACAAGGTGCTAGTCATAGGATGAGTCGAACCTAGAAGCCTTTCATTCTGTGCGATAGACAATAAAGAGGTAAATAGATCGAGAATATAGATAATGAATACATCCATCTTGAATGAAGAGGAAATATGTAAGCATATACTATCAGTCAAAGTTCCCTACGTCAGATGACTTCAATAATGGAATTTCTTCCACGAATATCATCTAGCATGAGATCATAGGCAGAGGCTCAAAAATGGTCATATTCTTCTACATGGCGGGATACCCCTTTAAATGGCAGTCATTGTAAAGAGAAGACCAATCCTACCAATCAAATGGCTATGCTAAAAGCAATAGTGTGATTTTCGCTGCAGCTATCCGCATGAACCTGCATATCATTGGCAATGAGGCTAATTGTACATGATACTAAGTCATCAACGGGCAATTGGGACACCTGAGAAACAATACACTCTGGATACATAGAGCGCTTCGCAGATCAAACCTTCTTAAATAAAAGCAAAGAAATTAAACTCAAGTCAAGAGAGGAGAAAGAACCTCTATCCGAGTTTTTACAAAAGAGGAGATGCCCAGAGAATCTCTCGCGAAACTCACTATGGCTGAAATCCCACATCTTTTGGAAACTCTTCAGATATCCCCCGAGAAAGTTTCAGCTTTTGAGGTGATCCTTCATCAATTTCTTGTGTTGGAGAAGATTGATAGGGAAGTTTGCCGTGCTACACCTGCTGGGTACCTATTTTCCATGGTATTCGACGAGGACGCTACTATTTGCAGCTGCCCTCGTTTTGCTGAGCTGAATAGTACCGTCTGGTTTGATGCTCCCCATGATCGCTTTTGTCCATCGTTCACTAACAAGATCTTATCAACGTCAGGTCCCTTAATTGTCGGCAGAGCCCAGCCGTAATTGTCTCCCCTTGTACGAGCCAAGGTTTCGCCAAGGTGCTTGCTCTCTGTCAAATCCTCGAAATCAAAGTTTCTATCCGTGGTGGTGGACATCTCCAGAACCCTGGGTTTACGAGTAATCATGGCGGTGTCGTGATATCCATGGCCAACTTCAACGATGTGTCGGTATCGGAAGATAGAAAGACAGCAGATATTGGTGCTGGTTTGACCTGGTCGAAGGTCTATCAAGAGCTTGACGCAATGAACCTGGCAGTCACTGGAGGAAGGATGCCATCAGTCGGTGTCCCCGGCTTGCTTCTGGGCGGAGGTCTCTCTTTTCACAGGGGCACAAAGGGTTTAACCTGTAATGGTGTAGTGGAATACGAGGTATGTAGTTGAGCGTGGGTTTTGTTACTGGGACATCTTATATTGACTTGAGTCAGGTTGTCCTCGTAGACTCGACGATCGTGAAAGCCAGTGTTACTAACAATAAAGATCTTTTCTGGGCCTTAAAAGGCGGAGGTCCTAATTTTGGTAAGTGTACTTATTCTGTGCCAATCGATATGAGTGGGCTGGGTCTATGGAAGCTTAATGAACCGTGATATTCAAGGTATTGTTACCAAGTTTACAATGTCGACGATACCCAACACATGTTGGTCCGAAGTTCGAGTTTTTCACTCCGCCGAGAATGAAAAGTTACTTGAAGCACTTGCTAGATTCAGTGATGATGCTGAGAGGGATCCTCAAGGATCATTTCTTTTCTATTCCGCTGCTGAAGCAATTCCGTTGATACTCTTCCATACGGGAGACCTGGAAGAGCGACCAGCTGTATTTGACGCTTTTGAAGGAATTAATTTTCCCTGCAATTTGATAGCACCACGATGATACACATTTTTTCAAATAATGACTGGAGTGGATGGACCAGTGAACACGGATCCCTCGAAGTATGAAACAAATGATCTTCTTCATAAACAATGCCTAATCTGATCTTTCCTGGCAGCCATAATATGCGAGTCATGTCGAGCTTGCCGGACTTGGAAGTCTACAAAGCTGCAAACAGATGTCGTCATACACAATGGGAAGCACTCCAGCATGTCCCTGGCATCGATATCATCCTCGACATTCAACCTATATCATTGAATACCGTTAGGATGGCAAACGCGGGCATAGGGTCTCCTCTAGGCATTGTAGAAAAGCCTCAGCAATGTAAGTGTCGTGATGAATATATACTGCCCTCCCTATAATCGAGCCCTCCAATTGACTTCATGCAGGTTTACTTGTCATGACGGAGTGGTTGAACGAAGAAGACGAAGACACGGTACGTGAGGCTTCCCGAAAAATCATACATGAAGCGGAGGCCGTTGCAAAAAGGAATAGAACATTCCTTGAGTTTAAGTACTCAAATTAAGCCTCGCGAGACCAGGACCCCTTGTCTACCTATGGCAATGACGATCTTAAAAGGTTGAGAAGTATTGCAAGAAAATATGATCCGAAGGGGGTATTTCAGAGCCTGCAAAACGGTGCTTGGCTACTCAGCAACGTTGGAAATAATCTCTGATTCAAAATATCGAAGACTTCTACCCGGAACGGAGGCTTCAAATTTATATAGAAACTCGCTTTTAGTGAGGTAGTATAGCATGCACTACTCGGTGCTACCGAACACTAGTGTTAGCTAGCGATGTACAGTTCCTTTTTCTTTGCGGGAAAAGCTGTATTACCCTGTTACTACGAGTGCAAATAACTTCAAATACGCATAGAAATGAACGCTGGCAAAGTTTTATCAAAATCTGAACTGGAATGCCTAACTCTTATTCCCGTCCCCGTCTGATGGATTGAGACCCTCTGGTACTGTCTGCAAACTAGCATTAGTACTTACCTAATGACTCAAAAACAGGAACATTATGAATAGCTCACAATCCTTCTATTTGATGGTTGCGTTTGATTTCTAATCTTGTTCGTCACGGAAGTTCCACTCGATAGAGGGAATATCTTAAACTCGGGGAAGCTCTGAACCCAATTGTGATCCGCTAGTAAATCTGGAATTCAACAATTTGACATGCGGGCATCTATAGGTGATTTTGATTTGGAATATCAGAGTCTATGACACATCATGCGAAGGGGCTGAATCGGTAGGTACACTTAGTATACAAAACAGGAACCACACCCGGCACGACGGCCAACAACAGTGCAAATCGGGTTGCTAACAGGTGCGCATCAACCCTAGCGTATCCACATGCCATATGGTGCTAGCAGTGGCGCTCAAAATCTCAAAACTAGTCAGAAATTTGAATTCAGTATCCCAAGAGTAGGAAGACCGTAGTAGTTGCTTAGCACTTGCAGGGACCAACAACCACGACAAAGGTCCCACGTTCTAGTCTTGGGATTATTTGAGGCCTGATGCCATCTATCATGTCTTTAGAATGCTATGATGTCCTTTTTGAGAAGGACCCGTGTCGCCTATAATTTCCTCTTAGCCCTGCAATCTCCCACATACCAACGAACATGCTGGACAGGTTGTCTCGCAATCCGGAAGCTAAAATTTTCGGGATAGCCTGTGGCATTCTCCAAACTCGCCTCTTCGATGAGGGACCACCCGGCCCGAGTTTAGCAGAAGCGAGGTGGCTTCTCCGGGGTGGCTCCTTTGGGTTTGAGTGAGCTGATATGACAGTTTGGAACGGGTTTAGCGTTTTGTGGGGAAGGGCCCCCGTGGAGGATTTAGCACGGAGGAATGCTCCGCGCTCCTAACGGAGTATCTAACTGATGGCCATTCTTGTTCCACGGTATAGACACGCCAGATCAAAAACCAAGAATGTAATTCCCAAATTCTTGTGATTTTTCCGGGTCAAATATCTCGAGCTGGGGTATGTGAGTGAAGGAGATTCTGTATTTTTGAAGTATGTCACGCTGTATAATATCAGGAGACAAGGGAGAAGCCGGGAAATACTGCATTGACTAATTCTATTTCAGCCTTAGGGGGATTTCTTACCTCAATCTGATACGAGTAATACGCGTATATTGAGTACCACCCGGTCTCACTACTAGTAGAGCTAAATTAATCAAACAAGCCAATTAAACTATGCATAGAAAGGGGCAAACCAACACAAGCGAAGAATATACATCGAATGTCTCGTTTTACCAACGGGACACAGGGCCGAATCTCCAGAGAACCAGTTCCCATCCTGAATCGTTTCGGATCTAGACGGCCTCATCGATGGCGCTTTGAGCGTTCATCTTCTGACTGGGGACGTCGCCGATTCCAATAAGGATACGGAGCGCTTTATGCACGCCACCGCCGAGCTTGACTGCTGCGTTACTGGACGACAGGGGGAGGTCTGGGGTCACAAGAGTGAAAAAATCTGGAGAACCGCATGGTTTAGCGTTTTCCAGGCCCGAGGAAAGAAGCAAAGCCCATTATAGGTCCAAACTTGTGGTCTATGCAGACTCGTTATATTACTGCTAGTTTCTTATAAGAATGCAAGTCTGTCCCTTACTTAGGATTGTCATTTCGAGCCGCATTCAAAAGATTCCCCTCGACACGGAGTATCGACAATCGTTGAAAAGCTAAAGGAGCTGGGATTAAGAGACGATCCACAATGTCGGATGTAAAGGGAACTGCCCATGAGGAGGTGCATGGTATCTCCTCTGCAATAGATACTCCTCATCTCATTTCAGGTTATGGAGAGACTGCCAAGATTGAGGGTGCAAAGACCAAGACTGTCCGCAATGTGAGTCATTCGTCTTCTTATTTGGCTACTTTCTCGAAGAGCTAGGTACTAATCTCAACAGGCCGAACTCTTTGCAGCCATCGAGTCTACCAAAATCGAAAGATGGAGCAAAACATCCATCCATCTTTACTGTGAGTCTAATTATATCCACATCACGTATAGACTGCGACAAAAAGTCTCTAATAATTTGGTTCCTTGAAGTCTGTATCTTTGTCTCGTTCCTCTGTGCTTGTGCGAACGGTTACGATGGTAAGTGGTACTTTGTTTCTTCAACCCGAATGAACTGCCTTCCGAGCTGCGGAGCCATGAAACTGATACTTCCATCTTCTAGGATCTCTTATGGGATCCATTCTTGCAATGGACCACTGGCAAGAGGTATTCAAAGCCGGTATGACCGGATCAAAAGTCTCTGTGGTCACTTCTCTCTACACAGTGTGAGTCTGATCATCCCCTTTCTACGCTCCGCTACAAATCTAACATCTGGATCTTCCCAGTGGATCTATTGTCGCAACCCCTTTCAGTGCCGTCATCTCCGATAAACTTGGCCGACGCAAGTGCATGTTTGTCGGTGGTTGGGTGATTATCATAGGAGCCGTTGTGATTTCTACCGCTATGCACCTGGCACAATTTGTCGTCGGTCGATTTATTCTCGGTGTCGGAATCCAGATTATGGTGGTCTCGGCTCCGGCATATGCAGTCGAGATTGCTCCACCGCACTGGCGTGGTCGTGCTGTTGGTCAGTATTATCAATACTCAGCTTTCTCTCGCGATTTTCATGAAATTGTACTGACATTAGCAAGGTTTCTACAACTGTGGTTGGTTTGGAGGCAGTATTCCCGCCGCTGCGATTACTTACGGAACAAACAATATCAGCAACAACTACCAATGGAGAATTCCGTTCATCCTTCAATGCTTCGCTTGTGTTCTGGTCATTATCTTCGTCTGGTTTATTCCCGAATCGCCTCGTTGGCTCCTTACTCAGGGTCGCGAGGAGGAAGCTGTCGCCTTTCTCGTCAAGTACCATGGAAATGGAGACCAGAATGCTCGACTAGTTCGTCTGGAGATTGAGGAAATGAAGGAGGGAATCCGTATTGACGGTATCGACAAAAGATGGTGGGACTGTAAGCTACCCCTTCAACCCCAGTTCTCGCTTGCATTTGTTTTAACCCTATTTTGTGACTAGACCGTCCTTTCATCTTCAGCCACAGCGGCCGCTGGCGCTTTGCTCAAGTCATCATGATTTCTGTCTTTGGACAATGGTCCGGTAACGGTCTGGGATACTTCAATGCGACTATCTACAAGGTTCTGGGCTACAACTCGAGTTCGACACAGCTACTGCTTAACCTGATTAACTCGATTGTCTCTGCTATTGGTGCTGGAACTGCCGTATGCCTAACGGATAAGATGCCACGTCGTCCGGTCTTAATCTGGGGTACTCTAGCCTGTGCGATCACCATGGCCATCAATGCCGCTGTGTCACTACCAATCGCAAACACCGGAACGATCAGTCACACCAAGGGTCAGGCAGCACTGGCTTTCTACTATTTGTTCAACGTTGTTTTCTCCTTCACCTATACTCCGCTCCAAGGTGTTGTCCCGGCAGAGGCACTCGAGACAACGACTCGTGCGAAGGGCTTGGCACTTTCTGGATTCATGGTCAGCTCCATCAGTTTCATTAGCCAGTTTGCTTCACCAATCGGTCTTGGCAATATCTCGACAAATTACTTCTGGATCTTTGTTGGATGGGATCTGGTTGAATCTGTCTGCTGGTATTTCTTCTGTGTTGAGTCTCAGGGTCGGACTCTGGAGGAATTGGAATGGGTTTACCAGCAACCAAACCCAGTCAAAGCGTCAAAGAATCTGGACAAGATCGTTGTTCAGACTGATGGAACCGTCACCGAAAAGATTGATGATGGTGCCTAGATCATCATTTGCGACCTCACCGTGACACTACCCTGGACATCTACTCGTTTGATAATAGGTGATCATTGTGCATGATAACGATGGCTTTACCTGACACTATACCTTCTTACTACCCCTATCCTTAGTCGAATGAAATCCTATATTCTACTTTTATTAATCTACCTGCCACTTGAGACCGTCAATATAAAATCAATTCTTCGATGCTGCTATAAGGGGCTACAAATACATGTATCTGACTTGATCATACCAAGTCATAAATGTGATCAGATTACTTTGCTCTCCATATTCGAAATTGGGCTGTGTTGAAGCATTGAAATCTGACTGACAATTGTATTCCGATACAAAGGAGGTCCTTACGGGGCTGTACATCAGTGTGGTGCATTTTCTCAGCGAAGCTCCGTAGCATACTCGCAAAAAGGTTCAATTTCAAGTTGGGCCTGTCAAGATTGGACATGTTGTCTCCCTGTTGTTTTCAAGGAGTACTTCCAATCAAGTTATGAAGGTTGATGACACGTTAAAAATTGAGACCAAACCTTCAAGATGCTTTTTGTGATATATACTGGTGTATATATATCTGCAGGCTTCGGCCCTAATTTTGATATTCAGATGTGGAGATCAACTAGTCATCAATACGAGCAGGCTCCATCAATATTTTTTACGTCTATCACATACTGCTATTCAATGAGACATTGTCATTAATGTAATGATCAAGATCAGCACTGATATTTGATTGTTTTCGTAGCTTGATGATGTCTCTTCTGTATACTACTGGGATTATGTCATTGTGGCGGTGTATTCTTCGGTTAAGTGGGGCGGTGAACCTTGGAACGGTCAATATTTAATCAGATCTATGAATTGAAGAATTGTATAGTTTACAGTATAGCTTATAGACATACTGTAACATAATAGCATTCTTGTGGCGCTATAACAATCCGGTCAGCCCTGGGGAGAAATGTTTACAATTGAATCCATCAACTGCTTTGGTAAATGACGCCCAATTTCCATCTGAGCTAGACAATCCACGATCGATCCACCCCGCGCAAGCAAACATAACGCCACCGCCAGCGTGGCAGTCTGTGCTTCCAATCTGGCTAGATATTTGTGCTCAGTGCAAGTTCATCACTGGCAATGAATACTGCCACGTAATCATCAAATCCGTCATCTTGACGCGATTAGGCGACTAAAATCGAGGCGGCTCAGAGACGGCTCGGGCTGGGCTGATTCGGGTGAAATGGGACATTCGGCTAGGTTGAGAGATTCTGGTTGAAATAGAAGTTCCAATTTCTATTTCATCTAAATGTTATACAATATAAATACTCCATAACTCATACTTGGATATACTTCTATCCTGACTAATCACTGATTGATAGTATAAAGTGATTGCAGAAGGAAAGAGCGACCCGGTGAAGTCGGGCATCGAGTGGGCCCTTTCCTCTTCTGCGTCTTCTGGCTTGCCTGACCTTCAACTCTCTTCGACTCTTCGACCCCTCAACTTCTTCCAACCTCATTTTTTCTTGCATTCAAAGACAGTGTACGATTACAGTCTAACTACCCAGCTCATTCAACCCAGCTCAGCTCACCTCCTTCACTTCTTCGCCTCGTTTTGCCTCATCTCCGCTTGTGCCCGACTCTTCCCCGCACACAACGGGGTGGTGCGTTGGCATCGGAGATTGCCAATTGAAAATTGCTTCTCGGCCCCTCGCGTCTCTCACACAATGCATTCGATTGTTCAACCTCTTCGTCTTTGTGCCTTGCGTTGCTAGCTGCAAGCTTGTCGGCCGGTCTTGCTCGATTCGGGGCTGCGAAACGATCGATCAACTTGCCCACTTAAGTGACCTGTCAACCGGAACGATTCACATTACACTGCGCGGAATAGAGATTCAATTTTCGAGTAGGTAGCAGGAAATAGCATCGGTCTATCTAAACACCATTATCTTCCCGCGACAAAATAAGATAAAAGAGAAAGTGTGCGGAGACCTCACCAGGACAGAGTCTCACTGGTTCTCTGCACCTAGTTAAGTTAGGGGCAACATCTCCTGCGAATTCATCCAATTGACAACACAACACTCGTGAATCCCACCTAATCGAATCTTGATTGATCACATTTGTTGGGATCGTCATCTTGGTCTACGCGCTTGGATGTGCATGCGCTGTGTTTGAGTCCTCGTTTTCGCGCGCGCCTGGTGAGTCTCCCAGCTCGGCTTCAATTTCACCTTTCCTAGCCTCATCTTGAGATTGTCTCAAAGAATGCCTTCAATTGAGATAGCCCCCTACAGTGGGACCTTTATTTCTGCTGATGTCTCGACTGACTCGCTCTTTCCAATCACTGACGATGATCTTGCAGCCTTCGCATCACTGACTTTATGGATGGCCTCCTCCGAGGTGGACCAGAAAGCCCTGGGCAATTTTGCGGCCATGACAGCCCGCGAAAACCCTTTTCTCTCGGCAATGCTGTATAAGTCTCTTGGACTCTCTGTCATGCTATCTAAGAAACTGCTTCGTGCCCGCCGATTACGCCGCCTCGACAGTACCCGTGAAACCAAGTCGCTCCAATTGTACTATCACATAATCTGGCTTGCGCGAGAAGGCCTATTGATACTTGAGGGGTACATATTACCTATGGTATCGCGATTCGTCGAATTGAAGGTTCTTTCGTATAAACTCCGAGCCTCGTTTTATCACATCTTCGTCCTCTTCCATAATCGACCGGCGGTGAAACCATTAGAACCGCAAATTCCAGCTAACGCAAAACACGACTCAATATATGGTTCTGAGTCCCTGAATGCGCTTCAAGGGCCAGAGCAAAACTCAGGAGCAGGGAAAACATCCATCCCGCCCGGTTTCGCCCCAGTCCGACCACCCCAACCTGCCACCTCTTTTCTCCTACCCCCACTCGACTATACAGCCACAGCCACAGCATGCTTTAATCATGTTTCTCTCCTTGCGGACAAGCTTCTACCTGGATCACATCCACTCCGGCTCTCTGTCAAGCTAGAATATGCTGCCTATCTGTATGACTGTCTGCAAGACCCAATTGCCTGTCGCCGCCTTGCTAAACATGCTATCGCGGATGTTTATAATGCCCAAGAAGGCATGGATGATGAGAGCTTTGAGGACGCCGCCGAAATTGTCGGTGTTTTAGGCAAGATGGTCAAGCGTGGTGGGAAACCCGGGAGCAGTACAGCGGGTAGCAGCACTTCACATGGGGACCGCTCTCGAAGTCGCAACAGCCGCAGCAGTCGCAGCCCGTCGCATCTGGATACGAGTGTTCCTACGACTGTTTCTCCAGTTCCAGTTACCAAATCTACACCCGTTAGTGGTAGATCGGAGCCTGTCGCTGTACCACTCGCCGTCCCGAATGTGACCATGATGAATCCGATTTAATGGATGTTATGATATGTAAAATCTGAAGAGTCATTTCGTTTGATATTCATTTGTTCCAGCGTTCTCCTAAGGGTTGGCTTTTTGACTCAACACGCGCCATGTACATATATCATGAATCTTATATTCCCCACCTCTACTCTTTTGCATGCGCCCGAATCTTCCAGTATTCCCGTGGCAGCAGATACCCACCAAAGTTAACAAAGATCTGCCTTGCGGTACTCAGATATTCCGCCATATCAGCAATGAGCCATGTAGGCACCAGATTCGCTCGCGGATATTTCGATTCTCGAGGGAAGTTACCAGCTACCGGCATGTCAGACCATATAAGTCATTGTGAGAACTTACATACTCAGAAAAACCCCTCGAGACTTTGAGTCAGAGGATAAGAACTTTACCATCCAAAATTGCTCGAATCGTCTCTCACCGTGATATGCTCGGGTGTATTGTATACTGATACGCGCTCACCAAAACTTGTAAATTTCCCGCAGAAACAGCTGTTATATGGGCTTTTGGCGAGAAAAGTGTCATAAATGACAAGATAAAACTAGATTTCATCTTGTCAATTATGAAATCCGGCTCTTAGGCTTGGGCTTAAGATGATTGGAGTATACCGAGAACACCGTGCTTCGATGCTGCCACGCCAGTTCCACCGAAGTAAGTAGATAAACACCCTACTAAACAGCAGGTTATCTTCGAGCGTTGGGTGTGTACTAGACTCAAAACTCATAGGCGGAATGTTAAATTGTTGAAATAGAAATACATCTAGATAAGTTCTATCCAGCAGCAGTGTTTATGATCAAGCCCATATCATCCAGTTAGGGCTAGGTCATATCGGCCATGGTCAAAAACGAAGTTTTTATTTTTGATATCAGTCAGTTTGGTAGTTGTATTAATTGGTCATCGATTCATTCAAGTCATCCATAAGCATAAAGTCCATCTCTTTCGTATGTTTCCCCACGCATCCTATCCATTGGTATCAAAGGAACGCCCACTTAATCTCACAAAAGAGGCATAGTGACACGATTCTCATAGTCAACATTATCCTTCACACTCTCAATTCTATCAAGACAAGTTCCAAAAATCCGATCCCAAAGCCTAGTCTGCTTTCCATAATTATGACTCTTCCTCCACCCATATCGATGATGAAGATCATGATCTTCAATCACCAACTCAGCATCAAATAATTCCAACAACCAATTCAGTGTAGATGGTGCACCACCATGAATCCTCAATCCACTGTGTCCAATAAATTCCGAGAAAGCAATGTACTGGAAACATACCCACCATTCATAAAATCCCATCGGTAACCCCATAGCTTTCATTGTACCGTATGCTAAGAGCGGGATACCGGTTATATCCATGAATTCCTGCTCGTGATCTGCATAAGCGGAGAGGAGCGGGTTTGGATGCTTTGTTAGATGATGACGACGATGGAATTTCCATAATGGGCCGGTGGAATGCATGAGGCGGTGATACCAGTAGAACCAGAAGTCGACGGTGATACTATAAATACCAATTTCGAGAGGAAGCCATTGCCATTGCATTGTTGATGGTGTTTCATTTGCGTTGTAGGTTAAATATATGGCCATTATCATACGGAATGTCGATGTTGATATGAGTTCTCGAATGACTTTTCCAACGCCTACGTCTGGAATTTCGTCTCGGGGGTGTTTATCTCCATCTAGGAAACCGTATAATTGTCCTAGCCGTCTCATGATGTGCATTTCGTGAATACCGTTTAGTTTGAATGCGGTTGAGTAGAGCCCGAATGCAGCGAGGAGACCGAGGTTTTGTCCTGTGTACTTCACGAAGGCGTGGTGCAAGGCTAGAGGGATCGCCGCGTGGAGTAAGATCCATAGATGTAGAGTCCATTCTCGGACGGCTGGGATCTTTTGCTTCTTTGAAAATACCGGTACTTCGCCTTTGACGTCGATGAGATGTAGACCGAGAAGTTCTATCATCCAGTGCCAGAGACCCCACTGAGTTCGATCATGGCGCCACGTAGACACCATAGAGTCGGCGGGGTTCCGCTTCATGGTTGTTGTCTTGGTGGACATTTTGAAGAGGTTCCTGGTATGTACCTTTACAGGTAGAATGATACGAGGACAAAATAGGGTGTTCTTATATCTGAAGTGTCTCCGCGCTCACAGCCCCAGCATGTGAGATCATGATCGCCACCCACAACACTGACTAGGAGAATTGGAGACGGTTTTAAAAGTATTCTCGAATCATATTAGCTCGTAAATACGCAGGGACCGTCTTGGAAATGTTGGGGTCGCTTAAAATCTTCTAGCGCGGGGGATCTTCGAGACTTGTGATTGAGGCACCTGCCGAGGCCCCCGGATAGTCGAGATGGAACCGTATTGGAATACGCGGGGAGGATCCACTTATTCCGGGGAAAACAGTTGGAAGACTGGCGGTGTTTATTCATGGTCCGTCTTTCATGAGCCCGTGTCAGACTTCGACGGTTGGGCATTGATATCATCCATTCCCTGACATGGGGTTGTCCCAGACGTAGAATACGGCATCGAAACAGAAAGTGTTATGCCGACTGAGTATTAGCACCGCTAGTATTCAATTAGTTGAACGCTTTATCTTTCGAGGAGATCTTGAAGTTGGGTTGATGATGTCGTTGATCGGGTTTAACTCTAGTTGTGCAAGCCTAAGCAGAAAAGACAAGGAGGAAAATGATAACGTATATGCACGTTTCAATAATCTCGTTATGCAAGTATTTACATCATGTTCAGAAAGAAGTGCCAATTCAGTCCATCTTTTGACGATCTGCTGCCTGGGTCTCATGCAAACTCAACTTTGATGCATTCCTAACTGGGGATGCAGCTCGTGAGGGTGCCCGCGACGTCATTCTCGACTCGGCAATCCTCGAATCCATTGTACTTACAGCATGAAAAGAGAAGTCTAGTTCCCCAACTAGTGCTTTAACGTACCTATCAAGCGTAATTAGCAAACTGAATCTGTATATAATCCAATCAAAGTAACATACTTCACAAGGCGTTCCACGTCCCCGACTATACATCTTGTGGAAATTTGTAGAACTGCAAATGCAGCAAACCCTGGCTCGGCGATGTGCTTAATGCTCAAAATATCCTTGTCAAGTGCTTCCAGACGTTTTGAGAAGCTATATGGCCTTGGGGCTTTCAAATATGGTGGGAGGGGCTGACGGTTGGTAATGCTGGCCGAAAGAAGGCAAAGCAGTGATGTGACCTCATGTGTGGTCACCTTGGCATGACTAACGACACGACGGAAGTCATGCATCCAAATAGAGTTTGTCTCATCGTCGTCTTCGTCGAGACGCATCAGGGTATCAGAGGCATAACCAAGCAAACTGAGATAGCTGACGATACTAGTAGAGACTTTGTCAGTACTGTTTGGCGAATATGATCAAGGAACACATACTTTTCAACGCAGACAATGATAGAGTCATACTGCTTCTTGGGGAATCTTCCGCCAATGGGTACTTCCCACCGGAGGAAGTCGGAGTATGTGCGAAGCCCGTTCAGCATGAGCATCTGTTTTGAAAAGACCTTATGACGAGCCTTTTCAAGTTTACGGCCAGAAGAGGTCTTCAGATTCAGATCCCCCTCGTCCCCACGCATCCGAGCAGACAATGTCTCGTGGATGATAGAATAATAGTTCGCAAGAAGATAAAGAGATGCCCCCAGACTCTGTCGGAGGACCGAATGCTCTGAGATGGGATAGGGGAAGAAAGTCCAAAGAAACGCCACTGCGATACCTCCAGCGACTGTAGCCAGTCGGTATGGGGCTAGTAAGTATATAGGATAAAATGCCTGGCCGTTTGATGTGGCGACCTTTTCGCCAACTTTTCGGACCTGCAGCTCATAACCGATGATCATGGTGCTTGTCACGATGCCGATAATTCCGATAGCTCGAAGACGGAACATTCGGATGGGAACATAAAATGCAGCGGAAATGAAAAGGAAAAGAAGTACAATGATGCCTGGGGTCTTTTGGTCCGGTATATACCAGATAAGAAGAGTGGCGACCATTGCGATTGTTGTTCCAGCTATTCGAAGAACAAAACTGAAAATACTTTGTCCAGAGGTCGGGGACATACTCATGTTGACCATGATCGTCGCCCAGACCAATCTTTGCTTCGTGAAGAACGACTGCGTATCATGAAGGAATGCGACAATCGCGATGGTCATGGTGGCACAAGCAACTCTGAAGCCGTACTTGGATTCGAACGAGCGCAAGAACCAAGGGAAAACTCGGATTTTATCTCCAAACTTCTCAAACCAGGTATTAGGTGGTAGGTGCTCGGGGTCTTTGCGGTGCCTATACGCCTCGCCGAGCTCCAGCATGTTGTTATGAGTGTGAACATCGCCCATATTATCATCTCCGTGGTTATCCTCCACATTCAAAAAAGTCTTCGCCCATTTCCATGAGCGCTTGGCCCCAGGGATGATCAGTCGAGTTCTCGAGAGCTTGCCCTTTGCAACAACTTCGTCTGCGAATTGCACGAATTCAAGGACCGTTTTCCCAGTCGAGTAGAGCAATTGCTCCATCTAAAAAATAGTCATTAGCGTCATTCGTGGGAGGAGAGAGAGATATTGCGTACATAGAGGAATAGATATAATTGCCGCCGGCTGCGATCCTGGTGCGATGCCGACGCGTCGAAGAAGTCTCCTTTCAAGCTTTCCACTGATGAAGGATGTTCAAAAAAGTCTGGGGGGAGATTGATGCCTTTGTCCTCTGCCCACGTCTCCAAAGCGATTCGTTTAGCACTTCGGAAATCACCCAATTTGGTTTGAAAATGTTCTGCAAACCCTGGTTCGCCAGGCGCTGTGCTCTGTGCACTGGCTTCAACATCCTTGCCCCCTACATTGGATTCAGTATTCGATGGATTGGCTTCTGCTGTTCGCTTTGGTGGTTTCGAAAGGCGGAACACATAAGCAGTGTGTAGCAATCCCTCGTCAATCGTCTGAATCATGGTCGAAAATGGATCATGGACAGCTTTCATTATATCATTCCAATCGTGCACGACACGATCGCGAATATCCTGAGAGATCGGTTGCGCGTTTGGATCAATTGGGGTATTCCATCTATTGTAGTCTGAGAGCCTTTGAAAGATATCCACAACAAAACTCAGGCCAACCACTGGGATCATAATCTGTCGCAAGTGACGGAAGATTCTTTGGATATCATCTGGACCTAGTTTGCCCAGGGCAATTTCTCGTTTGGCAAAAGACAAGTCACCATGAAGTTTAGCATGAACATCAGTAATCTGTCGGATTGCCCCTCGAATAGCCTCGGCTTCTGGGCTGTAAACCTTGCCTTTGTCGCCAATCTTTTCTTGCGTGTCATCATATGTATCAGCTCGGCCAAACATATCATCCTTTTCAAGAGTCTCAAAATACGCGGCGTGTGCTCCCAATGCCGAGCGAAGACTGCCAATATATCCTCCCATCTGCTTAAACACAGCTTGGCGGGTTGTCATTGGCATGATCAGCAGCGACACGCCCGCGGAGATGGCCAGACCAGTAAGAAAGGTTCTGAGCAATTTTTCGACAAAGCTTATAGCTGCAGACATAGAGGTCATCTGGGGCGCATATACGGAAGATACATTGGCGAAGATGGCGTATATTATCACCGGAAATTGAAACTGGGGGTATTTGGCGCGAGCAGTGTTGACAAGCCAAATCTGGAAGAACAGCCAAACACCACTGACGGCAGACGCCGACGAATTATAGGAGTCTGTTGCATGATTGGACGTGTGCTCACGGGCCTTAACACTAGAGTACATCGTCAACAACGCGAAACATGCCGCGATACAGACAGCCAGGATGTCGAAGATGATCATCTGAATGGACTTGGCACGGGGCATGATTGAGAATCCCAGAACAGAGACAACCCCAACTAAATATCCCAGGGTTGTATATTCGCTTGCGACATCAGTAGCTTGGTAGCTGCAGGGACCAGTGTTAGCGTAGCCTTGATGGGTAGGGCCACATGGGAGTGAGCAAGTCATATCAACGTACATAGCAACGGCAATTGTTGGTGCGATCCCGCCTCTATAACAAGCGTTAGCACTTCTCTGATCCAACGACATCTTGGCGCGACTAAACAATATAACGATATGCGGGCGTTCTCACTTGAGCATCAACAAGATGGTCTGTCGATCGAGGCCGGTTTTCTGCCATATTTCTTTAATCCTACCACCCAGGGTCCGTTTCTCTTTCTTTGTCGTCTGGGTATCTCTTCGCGACAATGGGGGATTCGACGAGTCGTCTGTAGATCGCGAGGTCGGCCGGTAGAACATGTCGGTGGCTGGTCAGTGGCGCGCTATTGCTGCAGCCACGCGGGAACGGATCGATCTTTCAGGGACGCGTGGAATGAATCGACATGGCCGATCGGAAAAGGGAGACGAAGTGATCACAGCCAAAGAATGTGCAAAGTTCCAGGATTGAAGGGAGTTGCAGGGAAGAAAACGGTTTGCGGGGAAGGCGGAAATGAAGAAAGTCGAGGGCGGTGGAGATTGGAAGAAGACGCAGCAGTGGAGACTGCGGGGAACCAGCCAGTTTGATTTTATACTATTTTATATTATTATGTACTTTGTGTTATTTTATATTTTCAATTGAAGGACTGTATACAAGAGGATGAATATATGGATAAATATATGGTTCAATCCCTTTCTAGTTTAGTGTCGCGATTGTATGACAGATGATATATGCAAGTAAGCGGGTCTTTCAGCCCTAAATTAATATGAATGGCATGATTTACTAGTGACACTAGCTTAGATTGTTCGATTCAAACAATTGGACATTTATACTCCTTCTAAGCTTGTACGACTAGGAAAATTACTATCTCGAAATTGGCGATGAAGATGTGTATGCAGTATAGACACAATAGCAACCCATGGCCAACCAGGACAACGAGTTGATCTATGTATATGCTGATGGATTCTCATGGTCATGTATCAGATCCTAAGGTTATCAATGAGCTTGGGATAATAATACCAACTCCGAACAATCTCTTTTGAGCTATTCGCATCTTTAGATACACTTAGTAAATATCAGTAGCTACAAGTAGTCCTGGTATAGTCCACATTGGTCTAAGTATGATTTTGAGCTAACTCTACTAGATTTTCCTATTTCGCAGGCAGTATATACTAGAAGAACCTCAGTATTTAACCATAGAGTACATAAAAAAAGAAGTTAATTTTGTCCCCAGCAGGTCTGGCGAAGTATAAATCCATGGATTCACTGTATTTAGATATCACGTGCTATCGTTACTAACGATTGGTACCTGTCAACCTGACAAGCACGCTTTCCTTTCTTCTTCCAATCTATCATTCTTTTCTCTTCACCATATACCGTTCATCTTTGTGTCTTTCAAGGTCACTTACGTGATATCTCTGAGAATGCTTCGATATCTTTGTTGTCTGCCGAGAAGATTCAAATCGCCCTCATCTTTTCTCCGTTTTTCAAGAGGACATACTGCCCTCGCTACCATGCCTATTACTTCCACTGATTGGAACTCTCATCATGATTTCTTTCATCTTACATCTTATCGCTTCGTGTCCGACGAACGACACCAAATGGCAGTGCGGAATGTCCATTTCAACATGAACAACCTGGCCAAGATTGCAGCAGCGTCTATCGGTTTCGAGGAATGTACCAATGTGGAAAAGCTGGACGAAGGTCTTTTCAACAAAATCTTTCTGTTCACGATGAAGGATGGGTCGCAGGTAGTGGGTAAAGTGCCCTGTCGCAATGCAGGACGGCCACATTTCACAACTGCAAGTGAGGTGGCTACGATGGACTTCGTAAGATATATTTATCGGTTGTGAAAATCATAGATTAACTTTTTCTTCTTGGCCAAGGCTCGTACAGTACTTGAGACACCAGTTCCAACGGTTCTTGCATGGAGCTCCAGAGCATTCGAGAACGATGTCGGTGCCGAATACATTATCATGGAGAAGGCACCGGGTGTGGAACTTAGCACCATGTGGCATGAGATGGATGTTCCAACCAAGTTCAAACTGATTAAGGCTCTTGGACGGATTCAAAAGGCGTGGGCATCCATATCTTTCCCCAGATATGGATCAATCTACTACGCGGCTGATCTTGAGAGCCCGAAAGCATGTGTTCTTACTAAACAGGATGGCTCCCAGATTGAAGACCCTCGTTTTTCTATCGGTCCTTCAAACAGCCAGGACCTGTTTTCCGGTGGAAGAGGAGCTATTGATTTTGACCGTGGTCCATGTAAGTCAGATTTGATATTCTATTGTACTATACTGACGAGTACTCATAGGGGACACTATCGAGCAATATGAACAAGCAGTAGGCCATCGCGAAATTGCCTGCGTCGAGAAAATGCCGGAGCTTCCCCAGTGCCATGGCGCTCTTAATGGACCGCGCACGTACATTCCATCTCGGTCCAGGATGTTGGCAGCGCTGCGCAGTTATCTCCAGCTTGTTCCTTTCATGCTTCCCACGGACTCGTCCATTTCCACGCCCTTCCTATGGCACGATGACCTTCACACGAGGAACATTTTTGTCAACCCAGAAAAGCCGTGGCAAATTTTGAGTATTATCGACTGGCAACTCAATACACTCAAGCCTCTTTTTGACCATGCTGAACAGCCCAGTCTTCTTGACTACGAAGGGCCACCGGTGAAAGGCCTTGAAAAACCGACACTTCCCGAAAACCTCCAGGAGATGTCTTCGGAAGAGCAAGAGAAGACCAGAATTCTCTATCGGCACAGGGCATTATCGGCTCTTTACAGATGGCAAGTCAATCATCGAATCCCACTTCTCTACAAGGCAATGGAATACCGAGAGACTATCCCTTATGCCATTATCCAATTCAGTCAGAGTATTCTGAATGGCTCTGAGGCAATTTATCAATCTTTCGTGAAGGATTTACAGGAAGAATGGCCAACGATCCCCGGCGTTCAAGCAGCGGGAAACCCTGAATTTCCAATCCACTTTTCCGAGGATGAGATCCGCAGTATCGAGAAGGATGCTGAAGGCGCCTTTCTCGCAGTGGATATGATGCATAATCTCAAGTCCTCCCTGAGCGATGTCCTGATGGACCATTTTGAGGTTCGGAATGAACAGTATGACACTGCGAAGAAGCTACTGATTAATTGCAAGAAAGAAATCATGGATGAATTAGGATGTACCGAGGAAGAAAGGCGCCTATGGGACAGAGTGTGGCCTTTTGATGAATGAGGTTCAAGCCCAAATAGTTTCATTCCTCAACCTGTCGTTGCATATTGCAGCCAGATGCTTATGATACCATCTTCTACTTTGCGGTAGATATCGAATCTCTCACTCAGAGGTGACATAGCTTTTCCTATAGCAGAATCAAACAATCTCCACTTTGAATTGTATCCGGCAGACATTCATTTATTCAACCCGAATGATTTCAACAATAGGAATCTTGATGAATGGCAAATTCAAAGATAAATCTCCATTTTCTATTGTGTATTTGCCCCCTCAATGAATGATTCGAAGCTAGTAGACTCTAGATCTTAGCCACAGGCATCCAGGTCTTCTATCAGAACAATAGCAGAGTATTTTCAATGGCCTACCCCATCATTCACCTCGTAGGTTTCCATTTCCTGTGCTACAATAAGGCTTTGAGTGCCTATATAACTGAATGTCCTAGGCAATATCGTCAATACACGAGAACAATACACTCATCAGGCCCCATTGACTACTATTGTCGTAGGCAACTGTCCATATTTCAATCACAATAGCTCAATTGCATTGTCATTCCATACATAGTGACTGGTTCTCCCAGAGTCAGAAGCTGGACACACATTCTGAAGAGTATAAAAGCAAAGTGATATCCTGCGATCTCACTTTTCTTTTACTTCGACATCCACTATCTGCTTGCAAGCTCTATCCAGGCATCTCCACAAAATCCAGTCTATCTCACTCAGTCAAGTCAGTTTACACTCTTATCTCTGTTCTCATGGGTCTTTGATGATTAACCAAAAGTAATCTATAGACAACATGGTCCCGAAGCTTGTTCGAAAGCTTGATGGCCTCAAGGCGTACCTGGCCTTGCTTCCAAGCCAGCGTGCTAAGCTGCTAAACTGCAACGGAAGTCCGGGGTCTCGTGCGACTCCTCCACCAGTACATGATGAGCGGCTCGGCCTTCGCGTTCACTATGGACGTAAGGTCTTCGTCGACGGTATTGAGCACCAGGAGTATCATTTGCTCCTTAACAAGAATGCTCAGGATCGAACCATCAGAGAGTTGGCAAATAAGAATCCGAACAAGAAATGGGCCACAGCCTCGATTCCAACCAAGGCAGAAGACCGGAAAAAGGACAATGACGAGGTCATTAATGATCTCATCGGTGACTTGAAGGATGATATTAACGACGGCGAAGCCAGCGACGATGACACCCCCGACCAGAAGTAGGATCATTTAAGGAATTTTTTTACCTCAAAATGGGTAGCCAGATGGATGCACGGTGAAGTACAAGAATTTAGGAATCTCGAATGTCACCCCAACTGGGGTTGATAATTTATTCTTAGTAGATAGTTAAATGCAATGAACTCTATAGTTCACCTACCACGTTCTTCCCAACCAGCAGTAGATAAGAAAAGGACCTGTCAAGAAACTAGTCGATATTAAATCTACAAAAGGTGATACTTTTGAGGTACGTAGAGGTGTAGAGACTTAGTCACCAGTGTACCTTCCTCAGTAGCTAACCTTCTTTCTTCCCCTTCGGGAACATCAACAATGGAAGGACTATCTTGAACCATCGATTTACGAGACTATTTCATCGAGAAAACGCATATTCTAAGACTTGAAAGACCACTGAGAAGCTAGGCTTGACCGTGAAGTTCGGCGGTAAATACACAGACAATGGCCAAGAGCTCATGAAGATCAATATCGTTCCCAACGACCATGCCGAAAATCCAAGTCTCAGAGATCTCGCCGGAAAGCACCCAAACAAAATCGTGTCCCAGACATCGATCAAATCCAACGTTACTACTGCCGACCATATGTCTACCACCGAGTATATGTCTGCCACCGAACATCTCTTCCAAGACCTAGCCAACGACGTACTTGATAAATGATGGCTTTCGTCCTTTTCCTCGCACTCGCACTCGCTCTCTGTCTTCATGAACTACAAATGACCGCTATGTGTACGAGATGGCGATTTCCTTGTCCTTTTCTTGTCCTTTTTGTCATTCATACCGAAGGGCTGTGGTGGATAAGGGTGGGCAAGAAATACCCCAACCGGGGTTTATTATTTATTCTTGGTAGATAGCTCAATCCAATGAACTCAATATTTCACAAAATGCTCCATCTACCTGGTCCAATTCATCGTAACTTGACTGATTACCTTCAAGAATAGCCAGAACAGAACTTACTGGAGTAGATGGGATGTCACGGCGTCTAACTCGTCTGATGTCGTCTAACCCGATAGAATCGTCTAACTCGATTGAGTCGAACTTCCCCTGAAAAATTGCAAAACGGCCCGTCCCACTCTGCTCGATTTCTCCTCTTTTCTCCCCACTCTCCTCCACTGTATCTTTTAATATACAATGCCAATGTTCATATCGACGTCAATTTAGAATCAGGAATTGTCTGGTTCTTGGTTGTTGCTTTTTATCTGTTCCGCCAGCTCCACCGTCAATCCCCGCTTGATTCCCGATATGAATTGTCGGCGCTATGGACACCCAAACAGAGAAGCACCTCCATGATTCCGCTGCAGACGTTGAATATTCCGTGTCACCAATATCTGAGCCTCCAAAATCACATGGTCTAAATGGAAGTGTATGCCGAGAGCCTGCGCCAAAGCGCAAACCATTGCCGTGGGACGCTCCAGTCCCTAATACCGAGTCAAGCGCCAACGTAACCAGAGACAAGCCAAACCCAGGAAGACTTGGTGTGAGCTTGGGTGCTCTTTTAAGTCTGGATTGGTATCGATATGCATCACAGAGAAAGAAGCGCAGAGTTTTAATCATCGGTGCTATTGTCATTGTTCTTCTCCTCGCCTTGATCATAGGACTGTCTGTGGGACTCACAGTGGGCAAAAAGTAAGCCATACAACTTAATCTTGAACACTGATCAACAAGCTAACAACTCCCATAGAAACTCCAGTTCAAATCTCCCGCTACCAAGTTCCCATGGCGGTCCATATGAAGGAGATCTCACGTATTATAACCCAGCCCTCGGGTCATGTGGTTACACAAATTCCGACTCCGATTTAATCTGCGCGGTCTCGCATGTCCTCTTTGACGCCGCCTCCACAGGCTCAAATCCCAACGAGAATCCGCTTTGTGGGATGAAATTGAGACTGCGACGAAATGGAAAGAGTGTTGATGTCAAGGTTGTCGATCGCTGTGTCGGCTGCAAAGAGACGGACCTGGATGTGACTGAGACTGTGTTTGAGAAGGTGGCTGAACTTGATCAGGGTCGGGTCTTGATGGAGTGGTCATGGCTCGAGGAAGCGCCTGTCACGGTGTCGTGAAATCTAGGCTGTCTATATCAATCTGAAATGTACCTATACGAATTACTTGCGAAATTCTCACATAATGCTTCTAGCTCCTTTCATGTTCTATTGTGAGAATCTGAAATGCTCCTCTCGCTTTTTTCATACTACGTACTTACTACTGAGACCACTGCTAAGGGTATCCAGCTAATGGTAATCTAGTCAAAGCCCGAGGGCCCCAGTGATGTTCAAAATAACGATTACTTAAAAAGAATTGTGAATTCTTCATAATAAGTGCATGTCATGTTCAGTCTATATACAATTCCTCTAACCAATAACCCGGGGAATCTCTATTTGCCGTAGAAGTTCTTATCATGAAAGTCAATCGTCATCAAGCGCTAAATTCACAGTATCAGAATGATCTCTCCAGTTATCGACTGGAAGAGCCCTGGCGCTCCTCTTGGTGCTCTGCATGCTCAAAGTCGTTCTTGTGCAAAGTCGCCTCTACATCAGCCCGTCTCTGTGCTTCATCAATTGAGCCGAAGACAAGATCCATCTCTTCCAGGGTCTTGCCCTTGGTTTCCTTCACGAAGAAGGTGACGAAAACACCCATGCCAGTGCAGAAGCAGCCGAACATGATGAATGTCTTCCAGTGGATCGAATTGATGGCTCGCGGGGTGATCTCGGTGATCACGAAGTTGAACAGCCACTGAGTGGCAGATCCGAGACCGACACCATAAGAACGAAGGCGGGTAGGGAAGATCTATATAAGGATTAGTAAAGTTATCTCAGAGTCAAATGAAAAACAGTGCGGGTCACTTACCTCGCCGAGATAAACCCAGGGAGTAGGTCCCCATGAGAAAGAGTAGCCAATGACATAGAGATAGATCATGGTCACCATGGCAATCGAAGCAGATGATACCGAGGAAGAGTCAGGATTGGGAGGGTTGGTAGCTAGAACAGCACCAATGATAAACATCATGACGGCCATCCAAGCAGCACCACCCATCATACTGTACTTGCGACCCCATCGATCAATACCAATCAAAAGGAAGATCGCAGTTGCAACGACCTTGACTGTTCCATAGATACCGGTAGCAAAGAGTGATGTGTTTGTAGCATTGATACCAACAGATGCAAAGATCTGCGGAGCGTAATATCCAATGCTGTTCGTGCCAGAAAATTGTTGCCAGAACATCATGACAAAAGCAATCAAGAAACGGTATCGGTTACTCTTCTGTAGACATTCTTTCCAAGTCACGCCCTCCGTCGAAGCAGTCTCTTCCTCGATAGCAGCGCGGATCTCAGCAATTTCTCTGAGAACATCCTCATTGTCTTCACTCTCATTGCGAATATAAGCCAGAGAGTTGAGAGCCTCCTCCTGGCGACCCTGCTTCATGAGCCAACGAGGAGATTCCTTCAGGAAGAACAATCCGATCAGCATCAGACCTCCCGGAACAAGCTGAATAGCAACAGGAATACGCCACTGGCTAGTACCCTCAGGGATATGCAGTGCCACTCCATAATCAAGCCAGTAAGCAAAAGTACTTCCAATGACCAGGAATTCCTGGAAGAGGCCCGCGATTCGACCTCGCTGTTCGGGAGGAGCATTCTCGCTGACGAAGACAGGGGTGATACTAGACATGCCACCAATTCCCAGGCCAGCCACGACACGGCCTGCGTAAATAGTACCGATCTGGTGGTGAGCCCCAACCTGGACAGCTGCACCGACGAGGAAAACCAAACAAAATAACATAAGTGAGTAGCGACGACCAATGCGGTCGTTGATATATGCGGCAAAAATCGATCCGAAGAAGCAGCCTGCCGTCAGCAGACTCACCACATTCGAAGAAATAGAGGCATTCTCGCTGTCGGCAAATCCGCCTGATCCGACTGGTAGGCCGAAGTCCTTCTTGAAACTATCAAGGGCCAGGACTGAGCCCATTACACCAGTGTCATATCCTAACGCGTCGCGTGTCAATGAACAAGTCCCAGTATCATATATGAATGCATCTTTAAAAACATACCGAAAAGTAGGGAACCCAGATAGGCCACCGAGGTGAGGATATACACCCGGTAGTTCTTCATAAAGCGACCCTGCCCCATGATAACGGCTCAGTAGAAAACACCTTCTACTCTGGGAAATTTGGTTAGAAGAAAAAGATGAAATTGCGGGGAGAGACAATAAGCCAAGCTTGTCCGAATCTCCTCGTCAATTGAAAAAAAAGAAAGAAAGAAAAAAAAGCACGAGGTTACAACCACGGGGGATCCTCTTTTATATTCGGATCGGCTTCCATTCTCTGCAACGGTATCAGTGGACACCCGAGTGACGGCTTCGGCTAATGCTAAGCATCACCACAATCTAGTGGCACTTTTCGCCCGTGCCCTGATCACAATTACAAAGTAGACTGGGGGGAGTCTGGGGCGAATTGGGGAAATTCAGCGGGGAGAGACGCGCGGGGATAGGCTGTGGGGGAATGGACCCATAATATGGAGTCTCAATTTTCCGTCCACTCAGCGTGTCCCATCATGACTAGAATGGTTAGTATATGGACTGAGGTCCCTTGGCCCTGCGAGCCTAATTGGTTCTACTTGGCAGGCATGACACGGACCAATTTACGCCTCTCGGGTGGTCGGGGGTTAAGGGGGAGATCTGTGATTCATGGAATTTTTTTGGGATTGTGTCCGTCCGTCGGCCCACTCGGGTTTGATATCTTTGGTTCTTTTAAAGATGAGAGATTCCTTAATCTGCGTGGATGTTTTTATTTCCACTGCATCATCACCGTATATTTATCATGTTCGAATATTCTATTTTGTTGACGAGAAACTTGAGAACCATCTCTTCGTGCCGATCAATCCACTAGGCATACCCTAAGTGTTCAATTGCCGTCGACGGCAAGAATGTCATTTGCCGGCTCCACCATTATTGGGCGATTATCACATAACAATGGCTTTTTGAGGTGATGTAGTCACCTCAGACGAGACTAATTATTTTCGAGTTGCTACCATTGGACCTCGAATACCGCGGACCTCTGCCGAGTTTACCAGTTTACCATGCATGATCAAATTCGACTTGGGGATCGGAGTCGGGGTGGGAGTGGGTTGATTCTTTCATTAGACTTTGATATCGGCAGTTGGAAAAAAGGAGAAAGACAAAAACTGATATTTCTTGGACATATTAGTATATCATAGTGTGGCTTGAGTCAAGATATCTCCCAGTCCGCGACATCGCTGCCGTCACAGCTGTGCTCGGACTCGACAATATGGTTAGACAACAATCATCAAATGTATGGATATTCGGATTATGGATATTTGGATATAAGCTTCTGTTCAATCTAGGCAGTTCATTCATTACGACTGATTGATTCCTGTTTGCTCAGGATTGTTCATAAATTTTGAATGCTAACGTTCGGATATCAATTTGATCGACTACAAATTTCCCGCGGAAAACACTTCATTACTTCGGTGGCGTATTATAATTTATATTCCATTTCCTGAAAAATGCAGACAGCAGACAGCATGTATATTGTATCTGCGTATATTATTATCTGGGGTATAGTCGTAACAGAGAATTAAAGTAAGGTCCAAAAACTTCATACACACATGGCCACTGATTCCCTTGACTGCCGAGATCCGGGAACTTCATCATGGGGATTGGAAAAGTCGTCATTACTCGCAAAATCCTCAGACACATTGATTATCCTTTTTCCGTCAGTGGAAGAGTCGCGTCTTCTTGTTCGAGTATTGCGCGTAGAGCTAGTCGCACAGCGAGAGTTGAGTTCATGGGTATTTCCACTGCCGATTTTTCGACTACCCATCGAGCGAAAGAGAGACCGAATGCATGGAATGGAAGCTGTTATTATGACCAAGTATGTTTCGATATATAGCCACCGGTCGTAATTCACGGTAGCAATAGTTGGGTCTGTATCGCTCGTTCCTAGGACGTGGGTTTGGACTGTTTTTATTATCGCTGCGACCATGGCACTTGAATGGTTTTTTCGTTAGTCGTCTTTTTCATAGTTGAAATTCAGTCTTTTGACATACAAGATTCCCATCCCAAGTAAAGCTACCAGGCCCAGCTTGACTCTTAGTTTTAGGTTCAAGCTCCAGAAAATGTAGGTTGAGAAGACGGCGAGGTAAAGGTCTGTGGTGGCATTGAAAGCTATTTCACAATTCTTCAAATTAGTACTGTCCAATTTCCCATTTGAAGATAAGAAAAGCCTACCTCCTTGAAAGTATCCGTAATATTCTTGAACTCGGAGGTCCCAGCATTTTGATTTACCTGAATGGTCCCAAATTGCAGATGCATGTCCAGGGCATTGGACGAAGATGATGATGATGACCATACCATTGACGATCACCTGTAGGGCAGCCAGGACCCACAGGATGATCCTCTCTGACAATCTTTGAACAAGTAACCCAACAATGAAGACGATGAAAGATACTCGGCCGGCTGTTCCTGCTGCGAGGCAAAATGTCTGTGAGAGATAGTCGTACATAATGATATTTGAGACCTGCGCGTCGTCTTCTGATGCCGGTTGACCAAATCCATTTTTGATAGCCAGTGTAATCAGACTTGATCCAACCAAGGCAAGGCACTGGTTTCAAAGAAGAGTTAGGGTGACTCAATAGATCAAAAGCAAGATACAAGATACACGACAATTTTACATCGCAATCATCTCAATCGGAAACAAGAAAAGGTTTCGTGCTGACCAACGCAAATGTCATGAGCAGATCATCCGTGCCAAATTTCCCAATCCTCAATTTCGCAGTGATCCTCAAAATGAGAATCACAATGGCAACTGCAGTTAATGCCCAAACATCCCTGAGCAATTGGGGGCCAGAATCATATGTCGAGTTTCTGCGCGACAGAGCCATGATGATTCTGCATTAGAACATGCCAGCATAGCTCAAAACCGAAAAAAGATCAATCCATGAATACGAGGCCTATATGCCCGAAAATCTTAACATTTCGCTATCATTGAGGATGAGATAAAAGATCTCGACCATCGGAGATCTCCACGGTCTCCTTATATCCATTATCTCCAGTTCGAATAATGGATTTCAGGGTTGATTAGGGTTTTTCGGAGGTCTCCGCATTTTGCCTCTTGCGTATAGTCCACGCGATAAGAGACCGCATCGGGCAATTCTCAAGTCACGGGCTGTTCGTAGAAGCTTATTCTCTTTGGCCAGGGGGCTTTGATAATTGTTAAAATGCTGATTGGGATTTTCTAGACCTTGGATCTGTCGGGTGTCTCCAGGGATACACCGGTCGCACAGACTGTTTTACTTCGCTTGTCGCGGACAAATACCCTAAGCGTTCAGATATTGATTTTAGTTTTCTAGTTTAATGCTAAGATTGAGTTGATGCCACCCCAACCTTTGGTTCTTACCATACCTTGTGCCTATTCGTTTGGCCAGGATTGATCTATCATAGGCCGAAGTCAAATTTGTCTCGCGTGAAGAGCAGGTTTCTTAGGAATTTGGTCAGGGAATGGACAGTTCGCCCTCCTACATATGCCAACAATGAGTTGGGAACCATCCCTGAATAAGTACGGAAGTCGAATAAGCGATGGGTCTGGTCTTCCTGAGTCAAGTCAGTCTCAGCTCACCAAAAAAAAAAAAAAGAGATAGGCTTTGCCACCTATTGCCTGTCCATAATGGCTTAGTTTTTAATGCCCGGTGTCAAGATCCGATATAACTGAGGAGTGCCTAATGGTAAGCCAGAAAATTATCGTGCGGTTTCGCTTCTTCGTTAATTTCAATCGGTATACCTCGAGGCAGGCTTCTCGGGCTTGAATTGCTCAAATATTGACATTTTCAATGCCGAAATATAGTGGATAATCTGTAGATCATGGACCGCGGGAATCGATTCAATCTCGATGTCTCTATCTGTCACGACTGGCTGGTGGAGACTCTAGTTCCAACGATCAAATCGGTCCCACAATGGTTCATCTGGAGTTGAACCCTCGGCATTTCAGCATGTACCGGAGAACCGCCCGATCTGGACTGATTGTAGTAAGATTAAATCATCGCTCATTTTCCACGTGTGATGCAGAGACGGAACCAGGAAAAAGAGGGAAACTTTGAGAGACAAGGACGCTTTAAAGGTGGAAGGTATGTATGCAATTTCAGATTATCGGGCGCTCGATTTCTTTACCAAAAGAATTTGCAATGTCTAAATATCTCAGAGAAGTGGTTGGTTGTGACCAGGTTCGATGTGTTGCGAAATTAAGATTGAAAATCTCAAAGGCTGGCGAGGTGTCTATAATCCCAGCTTCGTTTCCACAATAATCAAAAAGGAAGAAGAGAAAGCAGCAGAAAGATATATGAGTTTTTGAGCTAACCACGGTATTAGGGAATTGAATATTTCCAAAGATCATACAACGTCCAGCATGCAGGGTAATATTTAGATATTCGAGTACTCTCACTAAAATCCGGGGAATCGCGGAGTAAAATGGAGTAAGTCCAAGCGCAAATGCTGAGTCGCCAATCAGAAAGACGAATTCATGGCCGATCGTTTGGGAGCATCCACAATTTCATTTCGAGGGAGCACAACCGCGCGTATGCGGTCCATTTCCAGCATCTAGACTTAGTTACATCATCGTGAAGACCTCTCTCTAAACTTCATCAGGAAATTCAGAAACGCGGCAATGAAGTGGAACTAATTTCTGGCGAATTTATAAAGCCATTAATTGCCCCCAGAAAATGAATTCGTTCTCGAATCTACCACCTCATCATCATTTCTATACTGGGACTCTACACAATGAGAACTTCTCTCTTTTCCCCCCAAGGAATGCTGCTCGGAGCACTGAGTCTCCTGGCTGCAGCAACTGAAAGCTCCGCTATGGGAACAGCAAACAGCCTTCTACTCACTCAAATTGCTGAATCGGTCCAACTACCCATGTTCACTTGGTCTGCGAACGGAACTCACACGGCCAAGGGATATACCACCAAACAAGCGGATGTCACGAGCGTGGAGGGCATGCGGGAGGACTGCGAAAATATCAACCTGAACAAGAAGCTCTCTGTTGATTTCCGCAGCGACGTGTTTGGCGAGGGTCTCATTGGATATTTCTACAAGTGCGAGAAAGTCAGCCAAGATACCAACCTCTACTGGTTTACCATCAGCTCTGGTAACCGCTCGCAAATCGACAGACTCTGCGGCCAGAAATCGAGTTATCCCATTGTCTATGACTCGCAGCATAACACTTGGTTCGTTGATGAGCCATTTGATTGCACTCAGCGTACAGCTCCATCGAATGTTTTCTAAGTGTCTCTGCTGAGTGGAGCTTTATGTATTCTAGTTGTGTCATCGAATGAAGTCCTATTACTAGACGATTGGTCAATTACGTTTCCTTGATACTTTCTTGCGTTCTTTGAATGGCAGTATTTATCTGTATACTACATTGCGAGTGACTTGGGCTTATTATTACAATCTTTCACTTTACCTCTTACGGTACCTGACTGCGAAGACTCCAATATGCCGATACGCAGGAGAACGGATTCAAGAGTGCAGGTGCTGAGGAAGACGCGTTCCTCTCCGTTGTGTTGCACTGAGTACAGCAGTCCATCGATCAGTCTGTAGGGAAGTTTCGTTTCCGTTGGATCGGCGTTGCTTTCCTTGCGTAGTTCCTTCAACCGATGACCTTCGACCATCGTGTATCCGTCTTGTAGCCTTCAACCCCGTTCCGGCAGCCTTGTCTTGACATGGGCCGGGATAGACATATGTGAGAGTGCCGGTATATTTACATAAGCCAGAATCTCCTATTGGCGTTCGCGGAACTCCTTCACGAGAGCCGGCTCGTCTAGCTTGTGTTTGGGGAGCCAGTCGCACATTTGGAGCCGGCTCCCACGACTGGTGGATTTCCGGTCGGAATTCTGGTACTTCTGATCTTCATGCGTGAATCGACATCTGCTCGGAATCTTCTCGTGGGCATCTCGGCGCGCAGCCAAGATGAGTACGACAAATAAAGATTATCATCAGAGTGACATATATCTTGTGGCGGTCTTGAGAGATCAGCATACAGCTAGGTAAAAGGATCAGCTGGATTAGACTTTAATATTCGGGATTTAAAAAAGAAATCACTGAGAGATTGGGCAATCTCTTCAAATGGAGGCCTGGATTTCTGGGCAGGATTGGTGTTGTATATAATTCAGCAAGGCAATTCAGCGGCCTTTTGCTAGAGATTTCGCGGAATATTTTCGAACTGGGCACTTCCAAGTGTCCAATTTGCATTCGACGATAGACACCGTAAGTTTTGGTGCCGCTATGGAAATTCTTGAGGAGTCCGTAAGAAGGCAAGATTGTCCTTGGAATCGCTATTATGGCAAAGAATGTTGCGAGTCTTTGTATATAAGACTAGTAGTCTCAGGGTTGATGGGATAGAAATGGAGATAGAACAAAGGAAGAATCATGTCATTGCAAGAATTTTCATAAAAATATGGAAGGAACTGGTGTAAACAAAACAATAGGAAAGAGCTTGAATTACTGTGTAGTACCTGCCTGTTATCGAGAAGATCTTTGGAGGGACGAGAAATTCAATTTGTGCGAGTATAACAAATCAAATACAGAAAGGTCAAAGATACAAATACAAATACAATATCACTCAACGCCATTCCGTACCTCAGCCACATCCAGTCCCCATTCCGACTTCACTTCCGGTGTGAGGATACCAGATTTCCTCAAAATATGTTCAGCAAGAGCAGGTAAAGAGTCACTCGTCAGAATCTCAAGAATCTGGAGATTAGCCTCCAGCTCCCGGGTGATCCAATTTCTGATCTCGATGGCAACCAGTGAGTCAAGACCATAGACAGAGATCGGCGCCAAGGGGTCCATCTCCTCGATGGGGCGCATAAGGATGCTTGAAATTTTCTGAGTCAGGGCAGTTACTGTAACGGCCTCTGCACTCTCACGACTGCGAGATTGGCGGATTGCAGAAGCGGGTGATATTTCTGTGCTGGACTGCACAGCGTCGGCCAAAACGCCTGCTCCAGCGAGTGTAGACAAGCGCAGCAAATGCGAAAGCTTGGTATCATTTACCCAGAATGGTTGCTCGCTGGCAGGATACTTCTTCACTCCATCAAATCCTACAACGCAGTGGCCTGCGCATGTATCGATCATCTCTTGGCGCATGGCAGCGGCAACCAGTCCGCGGATCTCGCTCGCACACACTGATTCTGTTCCAAGCTGTGAGGAAATTTGCTCACGTTTCTGATCGTCAGACAAATATCCAATACCTCGCACGACGGGTAGATCAATGGTCGTGCAAGGGATGTTCGAGGCTTGGGAGTATTGAGCGAGTGCTGCCATGAAAGTTCCACTGGCTGCATATGCTGCCTGGCCCATATTTCCGACAAAACTGGCTGCGGAAGATAGGGTAATGAAGAAATCGAGATTACCCTTTTCCAGATTTTTCAAAGTATTCTGCAAGTTCCAGATACCATGTACTCGAGGTTTCATGACCGTCTCGTAATCGTCGAAGCTTTGTTTCTCGAACAGCATGTCCTAATTTCGAGTTAGTACAACGACATTTCCAATGAATCATGTTCAATACTTACCCGCAGAACCATTGCACCATATACAACGCCTCGTGTAGGAGGCAGCTTTGACAGAAGTGGAGACAGATTTTCCTCGACACTTTGCTGACTCGAGATGTCACAGCGACAAACATCAACCGTCACTCCCATCTTCTCAAGGTCTGAAACGGTATTCTGAGCCAGCTCAGTTGCAACACCACTTCGAGATACTAGAACAATGTGCCGAGCCCCCTTCTCCGGCATCCAACTAGCGATGTCGAGACCAATTCCGCTCGTTCCACCCACGACTATGTAGGTTGCATCGGGTCGTAGGAGCTTTTCTTCCTTGCGTGCCGGATATACCTACATATTGAATTAGCCTGAATCTTTGAGATATTGATCATCGTTGTCTCACCTTAACCTTCGAGTCATCTGTGATGGAGACAACCATCTTACCAATGACTTGTCCTCCTTGTAGGGCACGGAAACCAGCCTCCATCTCAGAGATTGGGAGCGTCGTGACAGGCCATCGTGAGTGAGCTCTGGCGTCGCCGAAAATTTGGAAAGAGTTGCGGAACAGACGCTTTAGGAGTTTCGGTCGCTTCTCTCTCACGATACCCAAATCCACTGAAGCAAACGAAACGTTTTCATTGAAATGAGACATTTCCAGTCGGGAGTTCGATGTAATATCTCGCTTTCCAAGTTCAATGAATCGACCAAATGGCGCAATGCATTCGAAAGTGGCTTGGAGAGCATCACCACTCAGGGAATTTAATGCAACATCGACTCCTTCTCCGCCAGTAGAACGGCGAATCCCATCCGCGAAGGAAGTATCCCGACTGAAGAAAATCTGATCTTCTTTCAGATTATAGGTTTGCATTAAGAATCTCTTCTTATCGACACTTCCAACTGTTGCGAATATTTTGGCGCCGATACTTTGTGCGATGATAATGGCGGCTTGACCAACACCACCGGCCGCGGCATGAATGAGAACGCTCTCGCCTTCTGACAGTCGTCCAAGGTCCACAAGGGAATAGTACGCCGTGCAGAAAACGGCCGGGATTGAAGCAGCAACCTCGAAAGACATGTCATCTGGGATAACCCAGGCACAGGATGCCGGGCAACGTGTATATGTTGCAAGTGACCCTGGAGACATGGCACATACACGATCTCCTGTAGCGAAATTGGTGACGGCTGAACCAACCTTCGAGACAACACCACTGCATTCTTGACCGAGCTTGTCACCGCGCAGCTGACCCATTGCCATCAGAACATCGCGGAAGTTCAGGCCAGTGCATGTCACTCTGATCTCGACATAATCCTCGGGAAGTGGATCATTGCGAGCGTCATCATCGGTAAAGTACATTTCATCTAGTGTCCTGCTATTTCCAGCAGTGAGTCGGAGAGGTCGATCTGCTTGCTTGAATGGCTGCAGTGCCGGTGGTGCATCTGCCGTTTCTTGTTGAACACTGAGATTGAGTGGATGGTTATCAATCAGGCGAGGAACGCAAACGTGGCCATCACGAATGACAAACTCCATATCGCTCTGCATCAGTTGAGATCTTTTGTAGAAGACACCTTGAAATACGTCCAATACATGACGAACAGCGTCAGCATCTGACATACTCTCCTTCTCTCCAAGATCGAGTGTGGCAAATGGCACACCAGTTTCGGATCTAACAGTGCGCGCCAAACCAACAGCCATATTACCGCCAAGAGACTGGCGATCATTCAGGGTGTGGCGTACAGTCCATAGAAGACCGCGAGCGCGACTCATGAGTCGCTGGAACTCTTGAAACTTCTCTGGCGTGAGATGAGACAGTAATGATTGGTCCATGCCACCAAGGAAAATGCACCATTTTCCAGTCACGTCGACTGATTTCAGGTCGGACACCACTGTTGGCTTCACGCCGGTGGCAGCAGACAGTCCAGATTCCAAACTCAAAAGCGACAAACTGCCAATGTTGTCGGACCCAATAATTAATATATCTCCGGGATTCGTGGGTCCTCCGACTGGCCCATTGGCGGTTGACATGATCAAGCATCCCGACTGGAAAGAAGCTCCAGGATATTCTTCCACGCAAAGGTCGACACCGGAAAAATCATTTGCTTTCATGACATCGTTCCATCCTTCTCGGGTGAGAAGAGGCCCATCCGGACGGACTTCATCGCTAGCTAGCCACCATCCGGGCAAAAGAGCGAAGGGAAAATGACGGGGCTTGGACGCAGTCTCTTCAATCAGCATAACTTTACCACCAGGTTTCAACAATGATCGAATATTGGCCATGGTCTCATTTATCTGAGGAGTCGCATGTAGAACATTGCAGGCAATGACCATATCATACGACCCGAGTTCGAAGCCTTGACCAACAGGATCAGCAGAAGCATCCAATGTTTGATACGTCATTAGATGTCCCCAATCCTCGAATTTGGATTTCGCTTTCTCGAAGAAGCCAGGGGATATATCTGTATAGGTATAGTGACCAAATCGTGGAGTCGATCCAGGTTCATTTCCACCTAGGCTCTTCAAGATAGGCAGAGTAGCTCCTCCGGTTCCAGCTCCAATCTCCAGAATGTTCATGTCGCAGTTCTGATGAGCCATTTTGTCTATGCAAATTGACGCATTTGCATAGGCCTCTCGGAGACCATCGAGATCCTCGTAGTATCTACTGAGAAGGTCATCCTCAAGCATGACAGTAAGGGCGTCAGCTTCCCCCCGAAGAATATTCGGAAGCATCTCTCCGACTTTGCAGTTAAATTCACCAGCACCATTTGAGTTTCGTGTCTGATTGATGATGTCTTTGGATAGGTCTTCGGACTCTTTTGCATCTTTGCATGTCTGTTGAGCCCAGCGATAGAATCTCTGTTGGTGGTGAGGAAGAGCTGCAACCTGATCTTCCGGGACGGCATGAAGCATGCGTCGAAGCCAATTTTCTGCAACTCGGTCGAGCTGATACATTCTCTGGCTGCCCTTTCCATCATCACCAACATCGGGTCGTGGGAGTTGAAGATAAGTATCCTCGGAGAGGAATTCGAAACAAGGCTCCCAGTGAAGTTTGTAGCAGATCTGGCTGGGGCTGTTATCTTTCGAACCCTTGATATCATTGGAGATAGGGACTAAGGTAAGGCCACTAATTTCGACGGCAACCTTTGAAGGGTCGTCTGAGTGGGTAGCAAAGATTCGGTTCGTTGGAGCCTTGCTGGCTGACTCTGCTTGTAGTTGAGTGCCATATAGCTGTAGTGTCGAACCGGAACAAAGTGGGTGTTTCAATGAGACAGAAACATGTTTGACATGCGAAGGAACTGCTGCCACATGTTGCCCTGGCTGCCCAAATCCTTGCAGAATCCACATGGTCTGAGAGCAAAGGTCGAGCGTAACCGGGTGGATAATGCAGTCGGTCTCATGTTCGTTGGGCATGCACTCCTTTGTATTTGGGATCTCAACGGTAGCAAGGGCTTGTTGTGAAGAAGCAGAAATATTCTTCAGGCCTTGGAAAATCGGACCGTAGTGAATACCACTACCGGAGATATCCTTGTATAGGCCTTCCGTTTCCACCGCCACATTGCAAGAGCTGTTAATGGCTTGGATCGTATCTTGCAAATTCCGTGTCAACTCTAGCTCTTCGCGGGATCCGCTAACAGGATTGGCTTCTTTCGATTCCTGTACCATGACAAAACCACTAACATGTTGGTCCCAGCCTCTGCCTTCTGCCCAAGAAAATACTTTAAACTCGTGCCAGCCGAGAATAGCCCTTCCTGGAGCGTCCGATCGCACAGGCCTGAGACTGAGCATTGTTTCAACCGTGGCAGTGTCCGGAATAGCAAGAACGCGGCTAATGAAGATATCACGGAGGTCAATCTTTCCGGGGACAAGGTTATGTAATTGTGCTTGTTGGGAAATTGCCTCCATAGCCATCGCAAGGAAACCAGTCATGGGATAAATGTTGCTGTCATGAACACGATGTTGTCGAATCCATGGATGGTCGTCCGCGCGAATTATATTCCTCCATCGAGGCTCAAAGTCTATATTCTCGATGCAAAGCTTTCCAAGAATGTCATTTCGAGCGAATTGGGGCCGGTAAAGATTGTCGCATAGCCTTGCATTGATCCAGTATTTCTCGCTATGGTTCCAAGGGTACTTGGGCAGGTTCGTCAAGAGAGCGGGCTTTCGCTGACTGGTGCTGAGATTAGGGAAATTGATTTCTTGGAAGTTGAGTGTCATCATGCCAGAGGTAAAGAGGGAGATGGCAAGTTGCTGAACGGCTTCTATGGCATCCGTCTTTCGCTTGAGAGTATGTCCAAACTGCATGCTTCGGGTCGGAGCATGGGTATTCACAATATCTTTTGTAGGCGTTTGTAAGGCAGGGTGAGGACCGATTTCGACCAGCGTATCAATCTGTCCTGTTGGTTCTTCGGTGTCAAGCAGACTCTGAACACCCTTCACGAATTCCACACGAGAGACAAGGTTTTCAACCCAGTAAGATACATCGAGCATACTTCCTGGCACGAGCTTTCCATATACTGTAGAGTGGAATGAGACGCGAGACGGCCGGGGAGCGATTTTTCCAAGCAATGATCGATATTGTTGAGAGACACGTTGCATGTGATGCGAGTGATATGCGACGTCGACGTGAAGCATTCGAGTGAATATTCCTTCCTTGTCTAAGGCGACTTGTAGATTCGAAATAACATCTTTGTCTCCAGAAAGTGTGACACTGGTAGGACTGTTCTCGCATGCGATCACTGCACGCTTTCCTCGAATCGCGTCCAATATTTGCTGAATGTCTCGGGCATTGGCACCAACAGCCAGCATGCCTCCTTGAACCGAATCGTCGTTTGCAACTATATTGGCGGCTACACCTCTGCAGTAAGCCACACGCACACATTCTTCCAGGGTCAACACTCCTGCTGCATAGGCTGCTGCAATCTCCCCGCTGGAATGACCGACAACCGCCTTAGGGTGAATACCCCAAGATGATAGTAAGTCCACCAACGCCAATTGAACTGCTGTACATGCTGGCTGACTCATATAAGCGGCGGATATCCTGCTTGCGGTTGCATCTTCAAGGAGAAGCTCATCTGGAAAGCAAAGTCAGAAACTGAAACCTATACTCTACATATGAAAATTGAGATGAGCATACCGATTATAGAGAAGGTAGATCCAAGAGTTTTCAAGCAAGTATCGACGTCCTCCATCGTTCTCCGGAAGATGGGATACGTCGCCAACAGTTCTTTGCCCATTCCATGCCATTGAGCACCCTGTCCTGTGAATACAAATCCAATAGATGGCTCGCGCATTGAGCGAACTGGCTCGGGAATTTTCGCCCAGGAAGCACTTAGGTCGGAGTTATGAGACGAGGCCACGGCAACACGCCATGGATGGAAGCTTCGTCTTTGTCCAAGTGTGTAGGCCAAATTATCCATCAAGCTATCGTTGAAGATGACCGGGTTCAAATCCATATAAGTCGCCAGGTGCTTGATTGTATCCAGAGCTGCCTTCTTATCATTACCAGATGCAACGAAAACCTTTCTCTTGAGGGGATCTGTGTTTTCTGCTCCTTCACCTTGATGACGAGGAGCACGCTCCATTATAACGTGGGCATTGGTCCCGCCAAAGCCAAAATTGTTTACGCTCGCGTAGTTTTTGCCCCGAGGCCAAGGTTGCAACTTTTTCGGAACCTATTGGAAGTTAGCATGTAGATAATATAATCACTCTGGTGATGCATAGCCCACCTTCATGTTCCACTGGTCCATGGGAATCTCTTCATTCGTTTTGTTGTAGTTGCAGTTCGGCAGGACAAATCCGCGTTCCAGCATCAAAGCCGTTTTAATGACTGCAACTATACCACTGGATCCTTCTAAATGGCCCATATTCGACTTGATAGAGCCTATCAGTAAAGGCTGTTTCGGTGTCCTCCCTTTTCCAAAAACAGAGTTCAAAGCTGTAGCCTCCAGTGGATCGCCAACTTTGGTTCCAGTCCCATGAGCCTCGACGAATCCGGTATTAGCTGGGTCAACCTTCGCTTCTTTATACACGGCGCGAATCAATGCCTCCTGAGCCTCTCCATTTGGCATTGCGATACCCCTCGTCCGACCATCTTGGTTGATTCCGGTGTTGACAATAACGCCTCGAATGGCGTCTTCGGCCGCTTGAGCATCTTCGAGGCTCTTTAAAACGATGCATCCTGCTCCCTCTCCTCGGCCGAATCCCGTTCCTCGATTATCGAATGCGTATGATTTTCCAGAATCAGCTAGAAGTCTGTAGAGCATAAAATCAGTATTTGAAAGCGCGACAATACCGGGAATTCCGTAAACCAGCCATACCTCGATCTTGTCATTGATATGAACATTTCCGGAACCAAATTCAAATGACACCCTCCAACAACAGCCATCGAGCATTCCCCATTTCGAATACTTTGCGCGGCCAAATGCAAAGCTGACAAACTCGACGAACACGCTGTATCCACCGTAATACTCGGTCCATGAAGATTGAAGTAATAAGAAATCCGATTCGACTGCAGCGCAACCGAAGTTCCAGTAGAGTCGTACATGGGAATGGACTCCGCATCCTTCGTATTATTGACCTCGTAATCGGGAAACGAAGCACCCGCAAAAACACCAATATCCTTCCCAGTAATAGAGTGATTCGAGATACCAGCATTTTCCAATGCTTCATACACACACTCTAACATGATTCGATGTTGCGGATCCATAGACCGCGCCTCTTGCAGGGTGATGTTGAAGAATGGCGCATCGAATAGACCGACGTCTTCGTGTAAGAAATGCGCTCCTGTCGGGTTGAAAGAGCCAGGACGGTCTTGATTCGGGTGGTAGAATGCTTCGGGGTTGAATCGACTCTTTGGCATTGGTGACCATGCGCTTCGAGCTCGCGAGCAAAGTTCCCATAACTCGTCTGGTGTTGTCACCTCTCCTGGTAGTCGACACGACATACCAATAATGGCCATCTTCTTCGGCGCATCTCCAGCGGTCTCCTCTTCTGCCCGCTCTACCTCTGGCTGGTTGATAGATGCATCAGGCACCGGTGTACCCGATCCATTTATCGGCTCAAGATGCATTTTGACGTTGATTAGATTGTCTTCGACGGTCCGAAGATGAAATTATGTATCCTCCAGCACCGAAGAGTACAGCACGAAACTTTTCACAACAAACAATAAAGGGACGGGTAGAAAAGAGTGGCAACAAGTGGGCGAATATTGAGTCGGGGGATTCGAAAGAGTGCAAATAGTATGTTCACAGGGAAGCCATGAGACTTTGCACAATGTAGTATGTGGCGACACACGACACTAAAGGCAGAATGGGCTATCGCAGGAAGGCTGGTCCAGATAGGGCTTGTTTATGGAGAGGTAAATGTCGCCCTTGCATAACGAACAAGTGCGTGACTGTAGATCAATGGTCCACAGAGGCTCTCCAGCGGGGATATTTCCAAGACAATCCTCAATGATAGGTGGATCGGAGGGTCCATGCCTTCTTCCCTTGATGACGCGGTACAAATATAGTAGCTATTCTGGTGCGGTTCAAGCTGCAGAAGGGTATCGAATCCCTCGTGAATCTTACTAGTATGTCTTTGGGGTCGCAGACCTAGCTCCACGGCGGTCTGATCACATCATATCCCAAGTGCCATTCTTTGGCAAAGCTCCTCTCAAGCGCTTGTTGTTGTTAATACTGGTGGTTGCCCTTGCTCAAGTGAGGGTGCATTCCAGCACAGGGGCAAAAGACTTTATTTCTTCCACTCTCCCCATGCCCTTGCAAGGGCCTAACACTACCTTGTGGCGGTAAGCTTTCCAGCGCATATTTCCTTTATGAACCTTAGGTTCCCTTATTACATAGCCGGGCTGCCCACGGCCCTTGTGAAGCTTTGGACCTCGTTCAAATTGCCACTATGAAATTTCTCTGTTTGCCGGGGGCTTATTGTAGTGCCAAGGTATGCTATGATTCAATGTTTCGTTGCTTTTTTTTAAAAAAAAAAAAAAGAGAAGGAGGGTTTGAGGGTTGGCTAGTAAATGACTAACCCACTATACAATAGGGATTTACCGCGCAACTCGGTGAGTTCATAGATCAGCTAGAAGTTGACCACCTCAAGCTCGAGGTCGGAGATGCATATACTAACGGGAGTATCCGTTGGTGGGTCCAGGGCCGTTTATTTCTTCTTTGCAGCAGAATGGAGAAGCGAATTTCAAGTTCGTTCAAGGCGAAATAGAGGTTCATCCACCTGAAGAACATGCAGCCTTTTTCGGCCCTCCTCCATACTACTCCTTCTGTCAAGCTGGTAAAGGCGATTTGGGGAAATTCAACATGAGTGATTTCCCCAAGCGTGAGTCACCAGAAGTCTCTATGAGAGAAGCCATTGAACTTGCAGACAACCCGGAATATTTGCATGTTGCACCTGTCTTGGATCGTTTGATCAAGATCTTAGATGAAGAGAAGGATATAGAGGCTGTGATTGGATACTCTGAAGGTGCCCAGATTGCAGCAACACTTCTAATAGAGGAAGAACGTCGACGAAAAGAACAAGGACGAGAACCCTGTTTGAAGTTTGCCATTCTTTTCAGTGGCTGGCCTCCTCTTGATCCGATTAAAGGTCATATCATGGTTGGAGATGAAGACTCGGATGAATATGAGATCTCTATCCCGACTTGCCATGTCATTGGAGCGCAGGATCCGTTCCTTGATGGATCGATGGTTCTGTACAACATGTGCGATCCTGACACGTCGGAGATTTACGATCACGGCGGAGGCCATATGATCCCTCGCGTGAAAAAGACTGTTGATGATCTGGCTAGCTTTGTACGAGAGCAGATGGACATGATTGTGGCTGGTTGATTAAGTCGTTGATGTATTTATTTACCTTTCTTCTCTGTTCATGTCATGTCAAAATATCCTGTAACTCAACTTGGAATCAAATTCGATGTCAATCCTTGCTTGGATCATCGTTTTATCCATGAAAGTACCCGGGTGTATCACATTCCCTGTAATAGAGGCCTTGTCTCCCCAATGCTCTGCCTCTCATTGTTTTCCGAAGTGTCCTGGTCCCTAAACTCTGCGTGGTGCTCACCTTCACGAGATATACTCCCAGATGATGGAGCACATAATCCATAATTGAGAAAATTCCGCCACGTAAACGACGACTCCTCATCCAAACGCTCATAATCAGATTCTTTCCATCTCCGTCGTACCGATTTGACAATCCAAAGCCCTAAGGCCACAATCCCACCTAATACTATAATTCCTATAACCGTACCCAAAACAGATACAAAAGTCAATGTACTAACATTACATCCAAACGGCAAGGCTCTGAGCTCCCACCGCTCTTTAGAGGCTAGTGGACAAGTTTGAGCATTGCGCATGGGGGCTAGTATAGGGAGACGGGCGGGATTGGGCACGCAAGCCGAAGACTGAATACGAGGTTAGTGTCAGGGATTAGGTACGTTCTTAGTTCACGTTGGGCCGCGATGGCTTGGGAAGGGAGCATATCAAGAGAGGGGTACCTCCGTATTAGATTCGGATGTTTGATAGAAGGTTGAAATCCGGAATGGGGCGTGAAATATGCAAGGGGTTGACGTTTCAAACAATGTGTTTGGAATGTGAGATTTTGCAAAAAGTACGAGAGTGAGAGGATAAATAAAGAAGGGGGATACGAGTGAGTGTGAGCGAGGTTGTGATAATGGACTGTGAAATATAAATGAAACCTGGTCGTACATACTATTGCGCACCAACTACAGGCGACATCGCCTGCTAGACAAGATGAACAGGATTGGCGTCGCCAGCAGACGTGGAAGAGCGGATCGCTAGTATCAGTGATATCGAAAGCTTCTGTGGAGATGCTGTGATTCCTAGGTTTGAGATCCATTTTGATTGATACTAGTTGATGTAAGGTACTCGCGATTGAAGGAGGTTGAGGCTGGAGGTGGTGGTTGGTGGTTCGTTCTGTTGGAGGATTTGCCAATAGAACTGCTCCTTGCAGCAATGTAAGAGACAGAAAGGAATAATAGCGAATTAACAGTAGTCAACCCAAAGAGAAAAAAGGTCGAAAGATCCAATATTGAAGTCACAGTACACTAGGGGAGTGCTACGTTGGTAGTTGAGTTGATGAAGTGCGGAGAAAAGAAGAAAAGTGGAAGAAGTTTGGATGCGGGGAATTTTATAGAAGACAAAACAGGAGCAACTCAGTAGTTTAAGGCCAAGTGGTTCAAGTCGAAACAGCTCAATCTTTAATTAGAAGTCATCAAAGCATCTGTCTTTTAGCATTCAGGCTCTGACTTCTTCACGAGGCATATAATTATACTTAGATTGAAACACAAAACTGGTCATGCGTACGCTGGTGGTACAGGATATATTAAACTATCAGATGTTGTTTGCATGGCACCATGATATAAAAAAAGAGTAAACAGTAAAGGAAATAGGAGGAAGAACGTGAGAGCTGAATTGGTCTTATCCAAAAACACCAAATGGTCACACTATCAATATCCACATTGCAGACCGTCATCACTCATTCAACACCGATGCATTTCTTTTCTGGCTGAAGATAGAAAAACCAGAGGCTTAAACGACACGCTTGACCTAAATCGAATTGCAAATGAGTCCGATTGCTACAATCTCGCATCACATTAGGGGAAGGTAGGTATGTCGCAGACTTACCTCGAAAAAGCGCTTCAACCACCATACTTGGAAAACACCTTCTCCAATGACCACGGCCAGCTGGAAGAGACTCCACCACTTGACTCGGCCATTTGTGCTCTCAGCGGTATTCCGGTGAACACGCTCGCGAACCACAATGTATCCCTGTTCATCCCGAACCTGCGCCAGACTCTCCGAAAGCTTGCGGACTATTGAGATCCATTAGCCAAAAGCACTTCTCCCAATTTAAATCACCTTCCCCGTTGAAACTGGTAGGCATCGGTCTGTCTTACCCTCGGTCTCCAGAGGATCCTGCGACATCTCGGACTCCGGCACATAGACGATTCCGTGGACATTGAAGGAGACCTCCTTTGAGTTGGAAGTCCAACCCTCATTGCTAAAGCAGTAGTTGTATTGGCCGTCGGCCTGGGCTGTGAATGAATAGTCCTCGTTGGAGATGGCTTGCTTGTAGTACTGGCGGTTGCGAAGAGGGTCCTCGACCTAAACGAGACATTGTCAGATAGATTCTAGTAGATAATTCGAATACGAAAAAAGGCATTGTCTATCTCCTAGGGCAATGCTTCGTTCCCTGGACTGGAAAGTCCACTTCAATGGCCCCGATTCATCTCCAGACGAAAACCAGGGGAAACACAATGAGTGACAACAAAACGTACCCAGAAATCAATCTCCAGATTTCCACTACCACCAAACTCCCGATCTCCAACTTGGAAAGTGACCGTCATCAAATCATCCTTGTGTAACGATTCGTGGAAACATTCGCGTGAGTGAGCCTTGAGCTGGATGGTGTGTGCGGTCGCGGCGGAGAACCACCCCAGCGCCGAAACGAGGAGGGTGGCGGCGGAAAAGCGCATTATGATGAACGGTGTACCAGCGTAAAAAAAGGTACCGGGAACTGAAATGAATTGAGAGTCGCGAAGTGAACGTAGAGGAAGTTGAAGGAGTGCAAGTTGGCGTGGAGTGGCAGTTCACGCAGTTGCGAGGTGTCAAGAGACGCTCGGACCACCTAAACATTACCGCAGACAATACTATTGTCTGCGGTAATGTTAGTAGTTATTTATTTACGCAAGTATGAACATAGTTATTATTAATGATGAAACCAAAGACATGATTAAATACAAACATTGATATATCTTGAATCTCCAGTCTAGGTTTGATAAATTGTGGAAGTTACCTTGAATTGGCCTTGAATCAATCTGGTAGACACGAAGCCGTGGAGATATATATTCGAAGTACGCAGACGCAGTATGAAAGGCTTCTCACTGAAACCATTGGTTATGGTGATTGTCAAGACTAGCATGATTTATGAATATGAGAATGACGGTCATTATGAATTAATTAAGCCTATATCACTGCCAAGCTCAAATCACATAAGTGCATAAAGAATTGTATCAAAGATGAAAATTATGGAACCGGAGATCTCAAGTCTATACGTGCAGTGCGGAGTGACTACATGGTGTAGCATAAGTTTGAACCACTGTCTGACCGCTTTTACCCACTGTTCGCCGAGTATACTATAATTCTTGAGAGTTTAAAGTGGCAGAAGATACGGCAAAAAAAAAAAAGGGTGTTTTCAAACTAATGTTATATCTGTTTCATACTATAACAGACAATGTATTTTATAAACCGATAAAAGTAGAGGTAAGATAAGGTGAGGAATAATATAATGACAAGAATAAAGAGTGGCAGAGGTATTGATTAATATGTAATAGAAACGATGGGACATGAAAGTAGGACTCAAAGTCGGGAAATGTACAGGTAGGATAAAGCCCAAACAAAGGCCAAAGGCAAAGGGTCACAAAAAAACGGGGTGGTATCAAATCCGAAAGGACATCACAAATCACAGATCCGAGGGTAGAAGAAATATGTATGAGGTGAAAGAATGACAACCTTTATAGGTAAGGGTTAGGGTTAGGGAGAACGCTAGGGTAAATCACAAATCTTGAAACGACATCAACCAAATAGTGGGAAGAAGGGGGGAGGGGATACGTTTTCAACAATCTAAAGGAAAATCAAAGAGGGGAGTTCAAGGGAATAATGTGAATGAGCAGATTAAACTGCAGCATGGACTTCAGGCTCGACCTGTCGAGATTCAATCTCGGTCTCAGTCTCGTCTCCTTCATCTTCATCATACTGATCTCCGATCTCAGCCAGTGCATCAGCATCAGTAGTAATCTGCGGTCCGAAGGGACCATCACCCTCCTTAGGGGAAGCAGATACCATTCCGCCAACGGTACTTTCAATATCATCCGCGAAGTTGCTTTCCTCATAGTTCCCCGGCTCAGCATCATGATCATAGCTAGAGCGACGAAGTAATGGAGGTGTCTTGGGCGGTTCGGCTACAGGGGCCTCCTGACGCGTCGAACCACGACGTGGTGTATTGATTCCTCGCAGAGGACGAGATTCGAAAGTCGACCGAGTAGGTCCACTATTTGGTGCGTTAGGACGGACATGAGAGCTTGGTGGAGTTAAAAGCCCTGAGAGGAAAGCTCCAGCGTTGCTGGATTTCGAAGGGGTTGATTCTGAACTGTTGGCTGCGTCACGACCTTTGCGCCAATTACCCCATGCAGCGGCTGCAGCGAGAGGGAGAGCACGTGGGGATGCTGCAATGTCAGAGATGGATGGGAGGGATGGGACACCGCTGCTGGCGCGCTCGCGTTCTTGCTGTTGCATTTGCAGATTGGCTTTCAGGCGAATAGCAGCGTCACGGACAGCGTGTTGATTGAAGTTTGGTTGGGAAACGGTTTTGATAATATCTTGAAGATCGTCGATCCGAACGCCCAACAGTTCACGGAGCCAATTGATCTCGGTGTCTTTTTCTTTGATTTTGTTGGGGGAATCTTTATCCACAGAAGAGACTTCCTGCTCGAGCTCCTCGATACGGGTCTCGCGTTGCTGCAGTTGGTCCTGGAGAACGAAGATCGATTCACGGAGGGCCTGAGGAGAAATACGCTCGGGTTCACCCTTGTTGAACGACATCGAGGGCGAAGATGCATGGGCGGGTGCCGAGGGGACAGGGGCCTGGACAGGAGCCTTTCCTTTAGCAGCGGCAGCAGCATGACGAGCAGCAGATTGGGCAAGCTCAAGCTTCTCCTCGAGATGTTGGACACGTTCTTGCAGATGTTTGACCTTATCATCGGAAAGAGCGAGACGATCAGTCATATGAGCCTCGCCGCGTGTGCGATCCTCTGAGGAGTTGTGCAAAGCACGAGCGTGGCGCTCACGAAGATCGTTAAGAACACGTTCGTGAGTTTTGCGCTGATCGTCAAGAGCGAGCTCTCTGGATTCTTTAGCAGCAGCCAGAGAGGTGATCTTGGTCTCATTGGCTTCCTCCAAAAGCATCTCGTAGCGTTCACGAGAGGTATCAGCATCCATACGAACACTATCAAGTTGACTTTGAAGACGAATGATTTGGGCTTCAAGTTCGGCTCGTACGATGTTAACTTGACTGTTAGAAGCTTCAATATCAGCCTCCATGGCGGTGCGTGTACGTTGGATCTCAATACGGCTGCTCTCACGAGCCTCGTTGAATTCGCGTTCGAAACGAGCGGCCGTAACCTGCAGATCGTGGTTCTCAGCACGCAGAGCTGCGATAGTCTCTTCCAGTTTGACGTTTTCTTGTTGCGATTGCTCATGGATAAATTTGATCTTGGCGGCCTCTCTCTCTTGCTTGGCTAGATCAGCAACCTCCTGCTCAAGCTGTTCACGCAGTTTGACTTCCCGAGTATACGATGCACGGAGCTCGTTGTATTTAGCCAGCTGCTCTTCTTCCTTTCTGCGCCAGCTGGCTTGTTCGGTAGTGACATCAGATGTAACAGTCACCATATCATTCTGCAGACGATCAAATTTCTCAGTAAGATTTTGGCGAGCGGCCAAACTATCTTCAATCCGAGTTCGAAGATGATCAACAGTCTCATGAAGAGATTTGTTCTCCTCCTTGGTAGTCTCAAGCTGGCGGCGGAAATGGTCACTGGAAACACGATACTCATCCAGAGTTCCTTCCAGAGCAATATTCTTAGAAGAAAGCTCAGCAATAGTAACCTTGAGAGTCTCGCTCTCCTCAGTCAGAGACTCGGTACGGAATTGCATCTTCTCCAAATGAGGCATCTTCTCCTCCTTAAATTGCAGGAAGCGGGCTTCGGCGTTCTCGGCTGCCGCACTGTGGTGAGCGGCATCCTCCTCGGCAATTTTGAGAAGACGTTGAAGCTCCAGGACGGAATCAGATGCCTCACGACGAGCCTTATACTCAGCCTCGGCGCGATCATCGGCAAGTCGAAGCATACTCTTCAATCCATCGATTTGCATCATCAAGCTGTCAGCGCCAATCTCCTCAGCCTCCGACAACCGAGGAGTCTGCTGGGCAAGCTGTCTGGCGAGTGTCTCCTCAAGGATCTCACGCATGTCACCGACTGGATCTTGAGCAAGCTTCTTGATAGTGAGAGCTTGTAGCTCAGCGATGCTCTCCTTCAACAGAGCCATTTCACTGTGGCTGGAATGTTGGATATTGCGGTGGGGAAGGTCATGGGTCAGCAGAGCCTCCGTGACAACACTCTTCAACATCTCAAGCTTGCGATCACGCATATGGTGGGGGGAGCGATCTCGGGTAGATCCTTCGTGCTCCTCGCCATCATCTTCATCGTCAGCATCACTGTCCTCGACATCTCCAGAGACGCTTCGGATCGCTCTTCTGCTAGCAGATCCAGAGGCAATGGTTGCAACGGATGTTTGAATAACGGCAAGAGCACGCTCCATAGGGCCAAGACGATCATCAATGGCAGAGCCAACAAGGTCATTGATACGACGATCAAAGAAGCGGTTGCGGTTGAAGAATTTCTCATCCTCACCGGAGGAAATCATGTCATCCCAGTCGCTGACATGGTCGTTCTCAGTGATGAGGTGGCGAACTGGGGATTGTAGACGAGAGACAATGCTCTTAGGAGGAGAGAAGGTGATGTTGCTTTGAGCATCGACATCCGAGCCAATCTGGGGGATGCTGAGCTTGTGCGTCTTGGGACCACCGCCAGGGCTGGGACTGGGAGCTTCACTGCGGCCTTCGGCGGGACCAAACTGTCGCTCCTTCGTGGGACCACCAACAGAGTCCGAAATCAGCTGGCGTGGCAGGGGAGTAGTTTGACGCATGATGCCAACATCCGAGTCATCGTTGAGTTGATCCATGATAGCATTGAGCTCATCACCGTCAAGGGATCCGTCATCAGATTCATCGTGGAATCCCCTGTGTTGTTGACGAGCAGGGGTCTTCTCCGGCTCAAAGGCTGGTTGTTGAGGCTTTGGCGGGCTGGCAGTAGCAAAGCGAGACGCCATGAGACCGCCAGTGGGCTTCTTCTGGACAGGTTTGGATTCGGGCTCGACACGCGCACGGGTCGACGTCGACTCTCCAAAGCTGGATGGTGGTACACTTGTAGGGACAAAGTTGGGAACAGCAGGCTTGAACTCGAAAGGCTTAGCCGTGGCTGAGAGCATAGTACTCTTTGCGGAGCTCTTAGAATCGGAAGGAGCATGTGCAGAAGTATTGGCATCGACTTGAAGAACATCTGCAGAGCGCTTGCGCTGAGGCTGCTTGGTATTTTCTTTGGTCTCCTCGGGGTGTTCGGCGTGGACGGGGGAGGCAGTGTGGGATCTAGCAGCACCACCTTCAGTCTTGTAGTCAAACAAAGTCCAAGTCTCAGCCTCGCTAGTAGGTGTAGCTTTGCGCTCGATGGGGACTTCACCCGGAGAGGCGTTTTCCTTGCCCTCAGCAACAGGATGAAGTGTGCTTGATGCCTGGGCATTGCCAGTCTCACCTAATGGGTGAGTGGAGATGCTATAGCGAGCCTCTCCTTCAGCATGGCCAATGCCACGACGAGCACGTTTGTGACGATCAGTAGGAACTGGCCGACCATTGTCTTGATCAGCATCTTCAACGTCTTCATCATCCTTCTTTGTAGGCTCAGATTCATCCGGTCGCACAATCGGGATGGCCTTGGACTGCTTCGAAGGCTTGGAAATCTCATTAATGTCAATGTCGCCAAAGATCTTGGTTTTGTTGGCGGCAGGCCGCTCGGAGCTAGCATTGGAGTTGATGCTTCCACCAGGGTTGAATACAGGCGCATCAACGTTGAAGGAGGCCGTGGAGAATTTGAACGTGCTCGGCTTGGTTGCGGGGTTGTGGTCTACGTGATCTCCCATCATGCCATTGGGAGCGAAAGGCGCAGCAGGAGGAGCAAATCCAAACCCTGGGTTCATACCACCAAACTGGAAAGTATTGTTGGCGAATTGTGGGGGCTGGGATCCGAAGGATGCTGTCGGATCAAACTCCTTCGCATCCACATTAAGAGACGAAACCGAAAGTTTGGACTGATGACCGAAAGATTCATGACTTGGCTTCGTATGATGCCAGGGGCCATGGTCTGGAAGAACTCCGCGAGTTTGAGGCGTCCCAGCAAGGCTAGGGTTGGTATCAATGTCGGAGCCCTCGTGGTTGTTATGCTGGCCGAATTGGTCATGGTAAAACTGGTGTGGCTGCTGGGAGAAAGAGTGTGAAGGGTGACGAGAAGGGTCGTGCATCTGATGATCGTGTTCTGGCATGGCCCAGCGGGATTTGAGCATGGTGGCATTGAGGGCATGATCATCCTCTTCCAATTGACGATCAACAGATTGCTCCAAGTGATAGTCGGAATGGTTCTGATAGTCAGAATGGTTCATTTGGTCCAATCCTCTTTGTAAGGTCTCGCTCAAGTTGTGGCCATGACCACGAGGCGTTGGGTGTGCAATCTCGACGTTGGAAGCGTGGAAATGATCCGGAGCATTGACAGGAGTTTGGGGTGTTTGATATGGGAGACCTTGATCGTGGCCGTGACCGACGTTGGCGAATTGATCATCAAAGTCATTTTTGCCTTCGAATCCGCCATGGAAGCCGGCCTGGTCGTTAAACGGCGATACGGGCGACATAATCGAATTGAAATTGTGCAGTCCCCCCGGTGCACCGGATCCACTTGCTTGACGGAGATTGATCAAGCTTTGGGGTGTCATGGCACCCTGTGCAGGTGGTGTAGGCTGGTATTGGAAGGGGAATCCGGGCATCATATTTTGTTCCATTCCCATGAAAGGAGTTTGCACACTGAATTGCGAAGCAGGTGATGCTAAAGAGCCAATGCCATTATTTGTAGTTGATTGACCGAAGTGGGGAGAGAAAGGATGAATTGGTGCAAGAGGATTGCTGCCAGCTGAAGTAGTCGGAATAGGCGGCGACCCAACAAGGCCAGGGAAAGGTGTTTGAGATGTTGATGGAGGTGCAGGTGAAATTGAGGGCTCTGGCTGACCAAAGTCCACCCCGAGAGCCCTGAGTTTGGCTTCTTGAAGTTCATTCACATAGTCATCCCACACAGCCTTGTCGGGAAACTGAATATGAGCCTTTTGACCTCTGGTTTCCTCCCACAATTCAGCAGGGTCAGGATATAACGCACGGCTGAGACCACCTAACTCAGTAGGTTGTGATGAATCTTCGGCGTCGCCAATCGTGAAACCACGGATATCGTATCCCTCGACCTCCCATTTCTTTAAACGAGCTTCGACATCGGCCGGGGTCATAAGTTTAGTACCCGATTGCTCTGAGCCACGTAGATCGTCCACAGGTATATCGATAATGCAGGCTTTTCCACGCCAAATAATCTTTTTCCTCCGTCTAGGCGTTTGAGCCGCAGATCGGTTTATAGGTTCAGGTTTCAACTCTTGTTTTTCTGACTTTGCATTTTCATCAATATTGCTTGCTGGAGGAGCCGGTAAAGGCTTCTCTATAGGTGATTGTGATTCGGCATCGAATATCACCTCGCCAGGAGGATGAGATTCCTTAGTATCGGACATGTTTTTGGACGGTTCTTTATCGTATGCAAAGCCCCAAAAGTCCTCCTGTCGTAATGTATCTGTACGTTTATGCGCGTTCTTCTTTCCCTTGGCACGAGCAGCAGCCCTTTTACCGACAAAATCGGACAGAGTCGGTGTCTTCAGCAGGTCGTTATCGCGAGTATTATCCTCCAAACCTAACCAGTCGTCTGATAAATCGTCCGCGAGATGATTCTTTGCCGTGAAGAATGAGGGCGCTTCACTTCCAGAGTCGTCGCTTAACCAGTTACTCCGCTCGGTTCTCGGTTGACCGGAAAGATACTGATTGATCCAATCCTGAGTGAAGTCGCGAATTGATTTGCCTCCTTGGTCTACAGAACCTTCGAAATCACCTGAATTGACAGCGACGCTAGCTCGACGAAGTTCAGCGTTGGCGATAGATGAGGCGGGAGAACTTGCCCCGGATCCACGATCGATACCGGCGTATTGGCTTAGAGTCAGAGATAGTCGGCGAGTACTAGGTGCTGCATACGGAGACCCCCAGGCTGTAGTATAATAAACACTACTTTCTGCTCTGGTGTTCTCGGGAGAAGCCGTTAGAGATTCCACGGGTCTGCGATTTGTCGAGAAGAATGGGAGTGGTGGCGGCTCGAGAGTGATACTCGGTGATTCTCTCTGAGAGGGAGAGCCGGGGTCCGATGGGCTCGCGTCTCCTGAGGACGGAGAGGACAGGAACAGCGACGGAGCCGTGGTCAGTCGCAAAATGTCACGTCGGTTGCGCGCGTCCTTGGGATGAAACGGTGGAGAGGTTGCCGAACTGGCGGAAGAGACAGAGGGATCTAGATCTGATGATCCATAAGAGTGGGATCATTAGCATTCCAAGCACTTCTATGTCTCTTTGTAATCTTGCTTTTCTTTTCTTTTTTTTTTTTTTTTTTTTTTAAGGTGTGGGGGGGGGGTTGGGGAAATAAATGGGGGGGAAAGGG